>ERZ1292637.472-Hain-H14-01um-R3-472-length-23221-cov-8_pt1 | contig 23221 bp, 25 predicted proteins | sample MGYA00564405_ERZ1292637 | MGnify/ENA primary metagenome ERZ1292637 (study PRJEB36523, sample SAMEA6512645) | groundwater metagenome | collected 2019-01-09 | study: AquaDiva: Metagenomics assemblies of 32 groundwater samples | reverse complement strand
GGCGTAGGCGTGTTTTTGTGCACCAAAACACTGAAAACGAGGCTAAATGAGCAAGAAAACAACACAGTTACCGACGGATACGCCCGAATCGGCCGCTGAAATCGCGTCGACGATGGCCGTTGAAGCTCTCACGGCGATCCGCAAGGAGATCCGGGGCATCATCGACGGCAGCGCGCCGGCGCGGCGTGGCGACAAGACGGTGCGTATCGCCCAGCTGGCGCAGCGGGGCGCGGTGGTTGCCGCGGAGCAGCGCAAGGCCGAGCAAGCCGAACTGAGCGCCGTCATGAAGCTGTCGCCGGCGGTCGTGATGACGTGGATCAAGGCGCAGACGGCCGAGTACCGGGCCCGGCTGGTACGCGACGTAGCGGCGCTGGACGGCGGCAGCCGGAAGTCGGTGCTCGGATGACGTTCGCGATCAAGTTCAACGGTCGCGCGACGTCGGTGGGCGGCACGATGCGCGCTGACTACGAGTGCCCGGTACACGGGCGGTTCGAGGCGCTGGTCGAGCGCACCTCGGCTGGCGATCCGCCGGACGTCGCACGGTGCACGCACTCGGTGAAGGCGCGCCAGTTCTGGATGTTCGGCGCGACGGCCGAGCAACGAGCCGACATGCAGCGGTGCCGCGAGCAGGCACCCTGGCGCGTCTCGATGCCCGCGATCCACACGCAGTTCGTGGTCTCGGCGACGCAGGGCAAGTCGGCCGCGAAGCCTCACGCCGAGGCGCTGGACACGCGCCCGCTCGCGGAGGGGCGCAAGAAGGAATGGAGGTTGGCGAGGAAGCGGCTCAAGGAGGAGCGACGGCACAAGCGCGTGAGGGAGCTGTTGCGATGATGGACATCAAGGCGATCAACTACGCGTTGCGCCATGCCGCGCCGGACCACGGGCTGTCACTCATTCAGGACGTGCAGCGTACCGATGCGGGAGGGGAAAAGGGGGGGCTCTTCTATTTCGTAGAGGGCAACGGTAAGCGGTATAAGGAGTGGCTGCCAGAGAGCTTGGTTAGCGCGAGCGCCGCTACGGTGGTCGACGTGGTAGCCATGTCGCTTGCTGGCGTCGCGGCTCGTTCCGGCGTCCGCCCGATGACTGGGTTCACCGGCCCGTCCGGCACGTGGCGCTGCTACTTCAATCGTCACCAGGCCGCGCCGCTGGTCTGGTGTTGCGCGCTGGTCAACCCGCGGTCCGGTCTGACCCACCCGCCGTTGGTGCTCGAGATCGCCGTGGCCGACGTGCGCATCGAGGCGCCGTGCCGCACGGTCTACGCGCCCAAACCGACGCCCGATCACGAGGACGGCAAGCCCAGCGCGTGGATCGAGGTCGACGGAGTGCTGACGATCGCGGGCGGCGTGGCGACGATCGCGCAGGCGACATGACCGCGTTCGAGGACCTCGAGGCGAAGCTGCGCGCTCGGTACCCGCTCGACGCGGATCGGGCGGCGCGGGTCGCGCGCGGGAACCGTGGCTACCGGCTGGACCCGGCGCTGTATCACCAGCGCATGGCCGCAGCGCTCGCGATCCAATGGCGAGACCAGCTGAACGACGAGGAGCTCGGCTGGCGGCGGGCATTCGAGGCGGCGGTGGTACTCGAGGACGACACCGACACCGCGCGCGAGGAGCTGCGGCTGACCGACGCCGAGATCGAGCGGAGGAAACAGCCAAAGCGACCACAGCCAAAGCGACCACGGTTCGATCGGATGTACGCCCCACCGATCACCCGGAGGCTGCGATGACCGCGATCGCCTACCGCCCGATGGAGGCGAGTGATCGCAACTTCGTGGTCGATTCATGGGTGTCGTCGTACCTCGCGGCCAAGAGCCGGGGTTGCATCCAGATCGAGGACTGGTACCCGATCATGATCCCGACGGTCGAGAAGATCCTCGGCAAGCCCGACGTGCGGACGATGGTAGCGGTGATGCCGGGCACCGACCGGATCGCCAACCTGCTCGGGTTCATCACGGCCGACATCGACGACAACCCGGCGCTGGTCTACTACGTCTACGTCAAGGAGCACTACCGCCGCGCGAAGCGACTGCCGGGCTGGACAGGGCCGGGCATCGGCCGCGGGCTGTTCGAGGCGCTCGGCATCGAGCCTGCGCGCCCATTCAACTACGTCTGCAGCACGGCGATGTGCCGTATCATGGAACGCAAGATCCCGATGTCGCGCCACCAGCCCGACCTCGGGACCTACCCCAAGAGCGAACGGAGAAACCGACGATGAACGAAGCCCAGCGACAAGCGATCAAGAACAGGCAGCGCACGATGGCGCGCGAGATGACGGCGGATGACGAACCGGCGGCGCCCCCGAAGCCGGTGCGGACGACCGAGGAAATCACGGCCGATCTGATCGCGCGGTATCGGCCACCCGTCGGCGATGGCAAGCCGGTCGAGTACCTGCGCTTCGTAGACAAGAGCATGAAGTGCGCCGGGATGCAGAGCGGCGACCAGGTCACGGCGCGCGTGCAGCCGAACGGCATGCGGCACACCATCGAGTTCATCGAGGGGCTGAACTGCTTTCTCGTCGGCTACATCGAGCCGGCACGCGACAAGGCGGTCTACGACATGGTGGAGCGGGCGAGCGTCAAGACGTGGCGGCCGGCGGCGCCATGACTCGGTAGATGGGCCGCAAGAAGTCCAGCGCCCCGGCGACGCCGCATAGCCGGAAGAAGTCGGCCGCCCGCGATCGCGCGGCGATGTCGCTGGACGAGATCTGGGCGGCGGACATCGAGCAGCGCCTGCTCGCGGACTGCCACCCGCATCAGCTGGACGCTGCGCTCGACGATGCGCTGCGTGTCGCGATCCTGGTCGGGCGTGGTGGGGGCAAGACGACCGTGCTCCGGGTGCGCGCGCTGATCAAGATGGCTCGCATCCCCGGGGCGAGGATCATCTACGCGGCGACGTCGCGGCCCGAAGCCGAGCGGCTGAACTGGGAGCCGCTCAAGGAGCTGGTCGACAAGCTCGGGTTGCGAGACGAATTCTCGTTCAACGAGGGCAAGCTCCGGTGCACGTGTCGGCGGACCGGCGCGACCTACCAGCTCATCGGGATCGACGACAAGAAGGAGGTCAACAAGTACCGCGGCCAGCCCTTCAACGAGGTGCAGGTCGACGAGACGGCCAGCCACAACACGGTGCTGCTCGAGATGTTTCTCGACCGCGCGATCGGCCCGCGGCTCGGCGAGCGGCACGGCTGCATCGTGCTGGCCGGGACGCCTGGGCACGACCTGCGCGGCAGGTTCTACGAGGTCACGGGGCCGGGCAGCGAGAAGCATCGCCCGTTCGCCGAGCGTGCGCGGCCGGAGTTCGCCGAGTGGATCGGGTGGAGCTCGCACGCGTGGTCGATGCTGGACGTGCTCGCGCTGCCCGGCGCCGCCGAGCGCTACCCGGCGCTGGTTCTCAACTGGGAGGCGGCGCTCGTCGAGAAACAGCGCCAGATGTGGAGCGACCAGCACCCCATTTGGCTCCGCGAGTACCTCGGGCTCTGGGCGCGTGACCACACGACGAGCATGTACGCCTACCAGGCGAGGGACGCCGACGGGAAGCTGCTCAACGCGTGGTTGCCGTACGGCGATCAGAAGCTCGAGGGACTGCCGATGCTCAAGGCGGCGATCGCGGCGCTGCCCAAGGATCTCGACGGCTGGCAGTACGGCTACGGCGCCGACCTCGGCTCGCGCGACCCGTTCGCGCTGACCATCCTCGCGTTCTCGCCGACCGACCCGTGGCGGCGCTTCTACCACGTGTTCTCATTCGAGCGCCGGCGCATGTACCCGTCGGTGATCGCCGAGCTGCTGATCGGAAAGGCGGCGGCTGAGAAGGCGCTGCGCGGCGAGGTCTACACCGAGTACGGCGGGCTGTTCGGCCTGACCGGCTGGCCCGTGGCTGCGGTCGCTGACCTAGCCGGGCTGGGCGAGATGATCACCGACGAGCTCGCGAAGAACTACGGCATCGTGTTCAAGGCCGCGGTGAAGAAAGACAAGCCGGGCGCGATCGAGGTGTTCAACGGAGATCTCGTCGACGGCAAGATGTTCATCATCGCGAGGAGCCCGCTCGAGGATCAACTCGCCACGTTGCAGCACGTTCCCGACGAGTACGGCAACCCGAAAGAAGACAAGGCGGTCGCGAACCACAGCGCGGACTCGGCGACGTACATCCGCACCGAGCTCGGCGGGATGTTCCAGGGCGCGCCGGCCAAGGATCAGGCGGCGGCCGAAGCGGCGATCGCGAAGGGGGATCGGCCCCCAGCGCCCGAGGTGCAAGCGAAGCCCGCCAAGCGACCGCATCCGACGAAGAAGCACGACCCATGGGGCCAGGCACCGATCACCGGCAAGGCCAAGGGCGAGTACGGAGCGCTGTTGCAGGCGGGCAATTTCAAGCATATTTGAGCGGATGGCAGTCAAGGCGGCAGAGCAGGTATCGATCACGAGTATCCGTGAGCGGGTCGATCTCCTGCTCGAGCTCGCGCCGCGGCTGCACGCGGCCGGCATCACGTCGCTCGCGGTCGACGGCATCTCGGCCACGCTCTCGCCGCCGCCGGTGATCGCGAAGGGCGACCCACCCAAGCCCGACAAGCCGGCGCCGCGCCAGCACATGGACCCGATGCGCGACGCCTCGACCTACCCGGCCGGCAAGGTCCCGGGCTTCACGCGCGACGAGGACAAAGATAGGACGTACGAATGACCATGCGACGCCGCTCCGCACCGCCGACGAACAAGGCGCGCTGGTACAACGCCGACGAGGGCGACGTCCACAAGGTCGTGTTCGGCTACGTCGACAACGTCGAGCGGCAGCAGTTCGAGCTGTTCAACCGCTTCGTCCAGTGCGAGGCGCTCTACGACCCGAACACGCCCGACTCGCAGACCGTCGACGAGTACGACGCGATCGGCCTGGTGATCGAGAACGTCATCGCGAGCAACATCGACACGGTGACCGCGCAGATCGCCGCGACCGAGGTGAGGCCGCGCTTCATGACCGATGACGGCGACTGGACGGAGCAGCGCACCGCGACGATGCTCGAGTGGTACGCCGAGGGTCTCGGCAAGCAGCTCGAGGTCAAGAAGAAGTGTCAGCTCGCGTTCAAGGAAGCGGCGAAGAAGGGCACTGGCGTCCTCAAGATCTTCGCGAACGAGTGGGACGAGGTGAAGGTCGAGCACGTGCGGATCGACGACATCGTGGTCGACGAGGCCGAGTGCCGAAACGGAGCGTCGCCGCGCCAGCTGCATCAGCGGATGTGCGGCGTCGACAAGGACGAGCTCAAGGCGCGCTTTCCCGAGTACGAGACCGAGATCGACAGCGCCCAGCAGGGGAGGTACTGGTCGAATCGCACGTGGGCCGGGTATCGCCCGATCGCCGACGACACCCTCGTCGCGATCGAGAGCTGGAAGCTGCCGATCGGCCGCAAGGGGCACGACGGCTACCGGCCCGGGCGCCACTGCATCTGCATCGACGGGTGCACGCTGATCGACGAGGAATGGCACAAGACGTTCTTTCCGTTCTCGGTGCTCGTGTGGTCGGAGCGCACGACGAGCTTCTATGGCATTTCGCTCGCCGAGCGGATCTCCGGCATCCAGCGCGCGCTGAACAAGCGAAACTGGCAGATCGATTGCGGGCTCGACCACGGCGCTGTGCCGACGACGTACGTCGACTTCGCCGACGCGAATCTCCAGGTACAGTCCATCAGCCGGCTCGGGACCATCGCGGCGGTGAAGGGACAACGGCCGACGACGGTCATCCCGCCGGCGGTCAGCGGCGAGATCTACCAAAACCGCGTCGACATGAAGATCGCCGCCGGTGAGGACGCCGGCGTCTCGCGCATGGCCGCGACGGGCACGAAGCCGGCGGGCATCGACTCGGGCGTCGGCATGCGCGAGGTGCGGGACCAGGCCACGCAGCGATTCGCGATGCAGGAGGGCCAGCTCGAGGCGTTCGTGCTCGACACGTACTGGCACATCATCGACTGCTGCAAGGATCTCGGCGAGGCCGCGCCGGTGATCGCGCGCAAGGCGAAGTTCGGCAACCGCAAGATCAAGTGGGCCGACGTCGACATGGGCGAGGTGCGGGTGCAGATCGCCGCGGCGTCGACGTTGCCGCGCACGCCGGCAGGCCGGTACCAGACCGCGCTCGAGTGGGCGCAGGCGGGCGTGATCTCCACCGACGAGTGGCGCCGGCTCACGAAGCACCCCGACCTCGACCACATCCTGTCGCTCTACACGCAGGGCATGGAGTCGGTCGAGCGCGACATCGAGGCGATCGTCTACGACGGCATGGTGGTGGTGCCCGAGCCGTTCGGCAACCTGGCGCTCATGGGCAGGATGGGCCAGATGGCGTACCTCAAGTACCGCGACCTCGGCGCCCCCGAGAAAGTGCTGGCCGGCCTGCACCAGTACGCGGTGCTCGCGGTGCACATGGCGACGATGGGCCAGGTCCCGGCGGCCAACGCGAACGCCCCGGCCGGAGCGGCGCCGCCGATGCCTGGCGAGATGCCGGGGATGCCGCCGGGCGGTCAGCCGGTCGCAGCGCTGGCACCACAAGCGATGCAGCTCCGCGCCGGCTAGCAGATCCCGGGTCGCGGGATCTCGTTGTCGATTGGCACGCCAGCGTGTAAGCGTTGTGGGGAATGGCACCCGCCGCCCAGCCCTCGCCGACGCCCTCGCCGAACACCGCCAACGCCCCTGGCAACGTGGTGCTGGACAGGCCGGCCGCAGGGGTTGTCGCGGCACAGCGGGCGCGCGCGGGCCGGAGCGAGACGCTCGCGCTTCTCGAAGCCGGCAAGCTCGACGGTGCCAAGCCATCGACCTCGGCCCGCGCGCCGGCGGCAGACGTCGACCCCGATCAGCAACCGGGCGGTCGCTCCGCACGTGCGGACAAAGAGCCAAGTCCTGACGAGGACATCGAGGCCGAGACCACCGATCACGAGACCGAGGACGCCAAGCCCGAGCCGGATGGCGCCGCGGCAGACGCGAAGCCCGACCCCGAGACCTCGAAGCGGCTGGGCCAGATCCAGGCTGCCGAGAAGCGGCATCGCGAGAAGATCCTTGCCGACAATCGCAAGCTCGAGGAGCGAGGCAAGGAAATCGAGTCGCGCATCGAGTCCGAGTGGTCGCCGAAGATCAAGGCCGCACGCGACTTCGATGCGCTGCTTGCCAAGGCAACCAAGGCGCGCAGCAACCCGGCGCTCCTCGTCGACGTGATCAAGGCGCTCGGCTACACGGACGACCACCTCGAGGGCGCCGCCCAGGCGCTCTACGCGCTCAGCCCCAAGGGCCAGGCCGACCCGGCGCGGCGCGCACATGCCGAGCGACTGCTCCGCGACCGCGAGGAAATCGACGAGCGCAGCGCGACTCAGAAGCGGCTCGACGAGATGGAGCAACGGCTGACCAGCCGCGAGCAGCAGTCCGAGTTCCGCGAACTGCAGTCGAGCTACCTCGATGCGACCGTCGATGCCATCCCCGACACCGCGCCGATCGCCAAGGCCGCGCTCGCCGCCGTCGAGAACGCTCGCGCCGCCGCTCGCGCCGCCGCGACAAGCACCGAGCGCGTGCAGGCGCTCGCCAAAGCGAAGACGCTCAACACGAAGTTCCGCACCAAGCTGTGGGAGCTCACCGAGGCGATGACGCGCGAGAACGACGGCGACGTGCCGCTTCACGCCGATGTCATCGCCCGCTACGAAGAGATCCGCGGGGAGGAGCTCGACGAGCTCGGCATCCCGCGACCGACGACCGCGACCAAGAAGCCGAACAGCCAGCAAGCCGAAAAGCAGAACCCGGCGAAGACGCTCAGTGCCGATCTAGGCGCACCCCGTGTGCCGCGATCGAGCCAGGGCGGCAAAGAGCATCGGGCGGAAACGCGCCGCATGCTCGAGTCGGGGAAGATCGAATAGCGCCCCGCGCGCCGTCTGACGCTCGCTTGCGGACGAGGAGCTTTCTCCGATGTCCGGTTCTACTCTCTCGACTGTCGCGTTCATTTACAAGCGCGAGTACTCCACACACCAAATCGCCGACCTGACGCTGCGTGATCACGTCTGGTGGGCAATGATCAACAAGGAGGGCGGCTTCGGCGGCGACTCCTTCCTTTACCCCGTGCGGTACGGCAATCCGCAGGGCGTTTCCGGCACGTTTGCGCGAGCGCGCGCGAACGCGAAGGGCACCAAGGGCAAGCAGTTCCGCGCGCTGCGCACGCCAAAGTTCGGCGTGGTCACCATCGACGGCGAGGCCGCGCTCGCCGCGAAGGATAACAAGGGCGCGTTCTTCAACCTCGTGACGATGGAAACGGATCGCGTTCTCGAGGAGCTCGGCGATTCGCTCGCGTTCGACTTCTACCGCGACACGACCGGTCTCCGCGGACGCGTCCAGTCGATCGTCGGCAACGTGCTGACGTTGACCGACCCCGAGGACGCGCGCAATTTCAAGGAGGGCATGACGCTCATCGCCGACGACACCATCACCGGTGCGTCGCCGCGCGTGGGGACGACCTTCGTGATCGCGGTCGACGAGGACGGCGGCACCGTCGAGGTCGACGACATCACGGACATCACCGGATCGATCCAGGTGAACGACTACCTGTTTCGAGACGGCGATCCGGGGTTCTGCATGGAAGGTCTCGCGGTCTGCACGCCGCTGTCCGCACCCGTGCGCGGCACCGACTCGTTCCGCGGCGAGGATCGCGGAGTGAACCCGAACCGGCTGGCGGGCTCGCGGCTCGACGATACCTCGCTCGACGCGGAGGTCGCGCTCGGCAAGCTTGCGATCAAGATCTCCAAGATCGGCAAGAGCCGGAACGTCGACCAGGCGTTCCTCAACCCGACGCAGTTTTTCAACGCGGCCCAGCGGCTCAATGCGAAGGTCGAGTACACCGACGGCGGCGGCACTGCGAACTACGGATTCCAGTACATCATGATTCACACGAGCGCGGGCTCGTTCAAGGTGTTCTCCGATCCGGACTGCCCGATGAACCGCGGCCGATGCTCACGCGACGGCTCGCAGTACATCAAGCACCTCGACGGTCTGCCGCACATCATCGACCTCGACGGCAATCCGATGCTCCGTCAGAACGAAGAGAACGGCGTCGAGGGCCGCATCGAGTCGTTCTGCAACCTGATCCAGGACGACCCCGCAGCGCAGGGCGTCTGCTCGCTCGCCACGTCGTAATCCGCGACTGACCACACAACCGCTTTCAACGGCGGGGCAGTCGCTCCGCAGAATCGAATCAACACGATGTCCGACGTCAACTTCAACGGTCTGTCAATCCGAGGGCTACCCTCGCCGATCGCCAACAACACACGTGGCCCGGTCAGAACCGATCGCTACGGCAACCTGGTCACGCGCCCGGGTGGCAAGTGGCGCACCACGGCCGCGAACGAGGGCGCCTACTTTGTCGCGCACAACGCAACGAACGATGCGGCGACGACGCTCGCTGGTCACGCCGCACCGGTTCTCGTCGACGCCGACGTGACGATGACGAAGGCGTTCATTCACCTGATCAGCTCGGCGGGCATTACGAGCGCCGTGCGCTGCGAGCTCGATTTCATCGAGATCGAGGTGATCACGGCGGGTGCGAACGGCACGGCGGACAGCTGGGCGACTCAGCTGGACACCGGCGCGACGCGCATCAGCTCCGGCGGCACCGCGCTGACGACGGTCAACCCGAACATGCAGTCAAGCGAAACGCCGGCGCTCGTCCCGACCGGCGGTGCGATCACGGTCGGCGCCGAAAGCGCGAACGTGCGGCACCTCGCGCACGGGCAGTTCCGGCCGTCGATCCAGATCGCCGGCGACAAGTACCTGTTCGAGTTCGGTGGGGATCCGGCGAACGTGGGCGCGACGAGCATCGCGACGATCGCTCATCACGTGGTCGGCCTGCCCCCGGTGATCCTCGGGCCGACCGATCAGTTCCTGCTCGCCCTGTACTCGCCGTCGCAGTCCGCGGCGGGCGTCTACAAGGTGCGCATGGGCTGGACGGAGTACTGACCGTGTCCGAGCCCCAGTATGAGGAGCGGGTCAGCGAGCCCGGGGTGCGCAAGCATCTCGTGCGCTTCGTTGGCGGCACCACGACCGTCACGAAGGTACTCGGCAAGGGGATCACGATCGCGTGGATCTCGACGGGAATCGTCGAGCTCACGTGGAGCGCTCAGGACCTATCGCCGGGCACATCGCACGGCATCGTCGGCGGCGTGTTCCAGGCGACCACGGTCTCTGGCGTTGCCGGCTACACGATCGCGAGCGGCGTCTACAACACGACGACGCGGAAGCTGCGGGTGTCGATCTACAACGCGAGCGACGCGCTCGCGGACCTGGCGGCGCTGCAGTGGGTGACCTTCTACGCGCTGTTCGTGAGGGCCTGATCCGATGCCGTTAGCCGTCACCCTCGCCGAGCTCGTCGAGACCGCGCAGCAGCTCGCGAACAAGGTCGCGGGTGACGACGGGCAAATCGAGACGCCCGAATGGAAGGCGCATATCTCGTCGTGGTACGGGCGCGTGCACGCCGTGGTCGCGGACACGGCGGCGCGCCTGTTCGAGACCGAGACGACGCTCAACCTCGCGGCGCTGACCTTGCCGAGCGATCACCGGTCGACGATCGGCGTCGACTTCGTGGACGCGAGCGGGCGCCGGCGCGAGCTGCCCGAACTGATGTATCAGGAGCGAAACGTGTTCGGGCTGCTCACCGGCGACGCGCGCGCGTGGTCATTCTCGGGCACGGCGATCAAGCTCTACCCGCTGCCGACGAGCGGCACGTACAAGCACCTCTACGTGCCGCAGCCGACGCGATACAACACAGCGACGGACGCGACGAGCGTCGACGTGCTGACGAGCGATGGGCTCGACGCGATCACATGGGGCGCGGCGTCGGTCGCGCTGCACCGCGGAGAATCGCAGCAGCAGCGCGCTCTCGGCGAGGCCACGGCGGCGCTCAAGAATCTGCGCGAGTGGGCAGTTGGGCGATCGATGACGATGCCCAAGCGACAGCAGATCATGAGCATGGGCGACTACAGCGATCGAAACGGCGCGTGGAACCCCGCCAGCTGGCGGTGGAATCGATGAAGGCCGTGCTCGATAGGCGGCTCGAGGATGACGACGCGGACCAAGTCCGGCGTTCGCACGCAGGCGCAATCAAGGAGCTGCAGCTGACGCCGATCGTCGGGGCGGTCGTGATCACGTCCGTCGTGTTGCCCGATGCGACCGACGTCGCCGTGCCGCACAAGCTGGGCAGGGCGCCACGGTGGGTTGGGCCGTCGGTGGTAAAGGAGGTCGGTGCCATCGCATCGGTGGGGATCATCGTCGATCTCGGGGTCACTGATTCCGCTGGCAACCCGGTCAATCGATCCGAAATCGTGGTGCTGCGAGCGTCGGGATACGGCGCGACGGTCGCCATTGACCTGCTGGTGGTGCCGTAATGGCGGGCGAAGGAATCAACTGGCAGGTTGTCAACATCCCGTTCGCCGCGGGCTTGAACCAGAAGGCCGACGACCGCGCCCGCCCGCAGCCGTTTCTCGACATCGCGAAAGACGTCCAGTTCGACGAGCTCGGCGGTTGCCAAACACGTCTGCCGTTCGGCGCATCGGCCGGCTCGATCTTCGGCGGCGGGACGCTCGCGGATTGTCGTCGCGTCGACACCGTCAACGGCGAGCTAGTCGTGTTCACCAAGGACGCGATCTACGCCTGGAACGAGCAGCTCGCGAAGTGGGTGCTGCGGTCGACGTACCTTGCGGTCGACGTCGCCGAGACGCCGCGATTCGCGACGACTGGCGATCAGATCGACGGCGATCGAGCCGAGTTGCTCGGAACAGTCGTAGACGTGTGGGTCGAGGGAACGCAGCCCTACGTCGCAGCGCACGACAAGGTCACGGGCGCCGTGCTCCTGCAGCCAACCGCGGTGAATCTCGGAGTGGCCGGCGGGCGGCCGCGGCTTGTGGCGCTCGTGACGAAGATCCTGTTCTTCTTCGAGACCGCCGGGGGACTGGAAGTGATCGCGCTGGACCCCGCGAATCCTGCTGCGGCGGTTGGTGGACTGAGCACGAATGTGGCCGCAGCAGCCGTGTTCAACTCGAACTACGACGTGTGCAAGGTGGAGGGGCAGGATCTCGTCGTTGGTGCGTACCGACGCGACACCACGACGAGCTACTCGGTATTCACGTGCACGTCGGCGCTCGTCGTCACAACGTCGACGAAAGCGCGAACGTGCACCGGTCCGATCGCCGTGGCCTCGGTCCCCGTCACTGGGCTACAGACCCAGGTGATTCGACAAGACGGAGCGGTCTCGATACAGGGCGATTTTCTGACGACGTCGACGCTAGCGGACGTGACCATCAATCAGACGATCGTCAATTCGACGGCGACGAGGCAGCAGATCGCGGCGTGCTATCGCAGCGTGCAGAACAGCGGTGCGTACCGGTGCTATGTCTACGCGTCATCAGAGTCCCCCACGTCTGGTTTGGGTCTGGTCACGCAGAACTTCGTCGATACCGCGGGGACGATCGGGACGTCGTCGACGTTCATTCGCATCCTCGGGGTGGCGTCACGCGCGTTCGACTACAACGGTTCGGTTTACGCTTGGTTCGCGTTCGCGCAGCAGTCGACCGTCGCTACGCTCGGCGCGTTCACCACGCCACCGCTCGCGCTGCAAAATACCTACTTCCTCTACCGCGACGACGGGCTACTGGTCGCGAAGGTGATTGCTGCGCGAGGCGGTGGCTTTCCGCCGACGCAGGGCCATCTCAACGGCGTTGCGCTCACGTCGGGCACGACGACGTTCTCGTGGTGCGGGACGCAGCGCCGGCGAATCAAGCTCGGCACCGGTGACACCGACTTCGCGGCGCGCGAGCCGGTTGACGTCGTGTTCACGTTCGACAGCGACAAGGCCAGGCGGTGCGACCGCATCGGCAGCACGCTGTACATCTCGGGCGGCGAGATCCTGCAGTACGACGGCGTGCGGCTCGTCGAAGTCGGATTCCACATCTACCCGTGGATCCTCGGCCTGATCGATGCGCCGGGCGGTGCGACGCCAGCCGGGGTCCTGTCGTACAAGCAGACCTACCGCTACCTGAACGCGCAAGGCGAGACCGAGCGCAGCACGACGGCGACGATCGGAACCATCAACAACACCGGCGCCCGGGTCACGATCCTCACGAGCACGCCGCTCACGGTGACGCACAAGACGACCGTGGTCCCGGCCGCCGAGTTCTGGCGCACCGTCGTCGTACCGTCGGTCGAGTCACCGTTTTTTCTCGTGTCGTCGCAGGACCCAGCGGCGTTGACGAATCCGAACCGTTACATGCCGAACAGCACGACGGTCACGACGTTGCCGTCATTCAACGACGATCTCGCCGACGCGTCCATCACGATCCGCGAGGCGAACAACGAGAACGGTGCCGTGCTCGAGGCGATCGCGCCGCCGGCCGCAGCGATCATCGTCGCGACCGACACCCGGCTGTTCTTGGCGGGCGTTGCCGGCGACCCGGACCGCGTTTGGTACTCGCGGTTGCGCGCAAACAACGAGGTGGCGTCGTTCAACGACACCCTGGTGATCGACGTGCCGCGGCCCGGCGGTGCGCTGACGTCGATCGCGTTCCTCGATGAGACGCTGTTCGTGTTCCGCGCGACGTCGATCTACGCGCTGCCCGGTCAGGGGCTCGACAACGTGGGCCAGGGGTCGAGCTTCGGGCCGGCTCGCATCGTGTCGCTCGACCTCGGGGCTATCAGCCACGAGGCGGTCGCGCTGATTCCGCAAGGTCTGATCTTCAAGAGCAGCAAGGGCTGGCAGCTGTTGCGCGGCAACGGGTCCCTCGAGTTCATCGGCGACAAGGTGAGCGACTACGACAGCGAAACGCCGCTGTCGATCGTCGTCGTCGAGAAGCAACACCAGGTGCGGATCCTGTCGAGCGCGCGCATGCTCGTGTGGGACTACCTCGTTAACCAATGGTTCGAGTGGTCGATCACCGACGGCGTGCACTCGTGTATGTACCGCGGTCAGCACGTCTACCTGACCGCGACGGGAACGCGCACGCAGCTGACGACGTACACTGGGCTCACCTACGGGCTCGACGTCGAAACGACGTGGATCAAGCTGTCCGACCTGCAGGGTGCCGCGCGTTGCCGCAAGCTGCAGCCGCTCGGCGAGGTGCGGTCGTCGTGTCTCGTGCGCGCTCGAGTCGGGTACAACTACAGGCCCGGGTATGTCGATGACGTAGCGCGCACTCCGACACTGCTGACGCCGGGCGATCCGCTGCAGGTCAAGCACGGTCCCCGGCGTCCGCAGTGCGAGGCGCTCAAGCTGCGGATCACGGCGGTCACGGCGGGCACGTCGGCATCGCTCGTCACCACATCGCTGTCCCCTGTGGTCGCGACGCTCGGCGGCACCAACGTTTGGACAGCGACATTCCAGGCCGTGCCCGACGGCGATGCGGGCAACAACGTGACGCTGGACGTCGCTTTCACGCAGACCTTCACGGCGGGCTTCGCGATCACCGTGCTCGACCACTTCGCGTGGAGCCACACGCAGGCGCGTTGGGTGCCGTCGCCCAACACGATCGGCGTGCACATCCAATGTCAAAGCGGCGTCGGCGAGCCCAACGCGCCGCTGGTGTCGGAGATCGAAGCGGCGATCTTGGCCGGCACGACGCTGGCGACGATGACGCTCGCTGATCCGTTCGACTTCGCGATCTCGTCGCAGGACATGAACGGAAGCTCGGCGATCGGTGACTTCACCAGCGGTGCGTACGGAGCGCCGGCAGGAGAGGCGATCAAGCTGACGTCGCTCGGGCTCGAGGTTGGCATCGAGACCGGGTTGTTCCGGCGGATCGCATCGCCCTCGGCGGACGAGGGCACATGACGCACGGAGGAATCACATGAGCTGGTACAGGGACCTAGTTGACCCCGGGCATGTTTTTGGCACCGACGAGTCCGACAAGGCGGACGCGGACCGTCAGAGGCTGGTCGATCAGCGCATACCGCTGCTCAATCAGCAGGCCGCTGCGGCGGGGGGATTCGCCGACACGTCTCAAGCCAGCTACAACGGCCTGGGTGCACGCGCCAATGCGTCGCTCGATGCGCTCGAGCGGCAGTCGCTCGGGCAGAACTCGGTCAGCGCCGAGCAGCTGCGGCAGTCGCTCGGGCAGAGCCAAGCGGCACAGGCCTCGTTCGCGCAAGGTGGCAACCCACAGGACGCCACCGCTCGAGCACGCACGGCGGCGCTCCAGATGGGTCGGCAGCAGTCGGGGCTCGCCGGGCAACAGGCGGTCGCCGGGCTACAGGAGCGCAATCAGGCGCAGGGGCAGTACGCGCAGATGCTCCAAGGTCTACGCGGTCAGGATCTACAGGGCACGATCAGTGGGCGCCAGTCGGCGATCCAGGGCTACGGCGGCGGCCAACCGGACCCCGAAAAGGAGAAATCGAAGATCGAAAAGTTCGGCCCGGCGATCATTGGTGGAATCGCGGCGGCGTCGGATCGCCGGCTCAAGACCGACGTGAAGGACGGCGACGCAGGGGCCGACAAGATGCTTAACGCGCTGCGCTCGTTCTCGTACCGCTACAAGGACGAGGGCAAGTACGGCAAGGGCGAGCGCACGGGCATCATGGCGCAGGACCTCGAGCGGGCCGGCATCAAGCACGCGGTCATCGACACCCCAAGCGGCAAGATGGTTCACGGTGCGCATCTGGCGACGGCCAACACCGCGATGCTCGCGGCGCTGCGCAAGCGTGTCGAGAAGATCGAGAAGGAGCGAGACTAGTGCCCGACGGATACGGCGACGATCCGCTCTACGGTGACATTGGCGGCGGCCTCCCGCCCGACTGGGCGCCGGACCCGAACTGGGCGCCGCCGCCGCATTGGGGATTCGACGACGCGCCGCCCGCAGACGTTCCGCAAGCCGCGCCCGTCGATGTGCCTGCGATGCCGCAGCTGGCGCCCGAGCAGCCGAGCATCCCGCCGCCACTGCCACCCCCGACACCGGATGCGATGCCTCCGGAAGCGCCGCCTGTCGGGCAGGCGATCGATGCGATCCCAGCAGAACCCGACGCGGTCACCGGCGCCGGCGGCATGCCTGCGGAGGGCGTCATCGGCGCCACGCCGTATGCTGCGACGCTCACGCCGGAGCAGCACTACGCGCAGACGGTGCAGGAGTTCGGAGAGCAGCCGCTCGACGAGCAGGGCAACGTCCGTATCCCCGACAAGGCCGAGGCGCAGCGCTATTTCAGCGAGCTGCGCCAGCGCGATCCGGTGAAGTTCGCGACGCTGCAGGTGCAACTCGGCGACATCAAGACGAAGCGAGCGCTCGCGGAACAGCAGCGCGTCGCGAACGCCGATTGGGAGCAGCAGCAGGCCAACGCGAAGATGCGTGCCGCCGCGATGGAGGAATCCAAGCGCAAGAGCGATGCGCTCGTCGCCGACGCGATGCGGGTCGCGAACACGAAAATCGATCGCACCGGCGGCGTGAGCCAAGTCGGCGCGATCCTGATGGGCGTCATCGGCGGGCTAATCCAGGGCAAGCAGGGCGGACGCAACATCGGGCTCGACGCGCTCAACGACAAGATCAACCGCGGCATCGAGGCCCAGCGAGCCGAACTGGCCGCGCAGCGCGAGGGCATCGGCATCCGCAAGGGCGCGCTTGCCGAGGAGTACGCGCGCACCGGCGACGAATTCCACGCGTCCGAGGTCACGCGGCTAGCGTTGCTGCAGCGCGCGCACGACCAACTGTCGATGGAGGCGCAGAACTACGCGCCCGACGGCACAACCGCGCTGAAGATCGCCGACATGCAGGGTGCGATCGTCGGGCAGCAGCAGCAAGCTGTGCGGGCATACGAGAGCGAGGTGTTCGGCAAGACGCTCAAGGTGCAGGAGGCCGCTCGGGCGCAGCAGCTCGCCGACGAGACCTTGCGCCACAACCGCGCGCAGGAGCAGCAGGCCAACGCGGCGTTGTACAGCGCCGCGCAGGATCGCAAGGCGGCGGCCGATGCGCGTGCAGCGGACAAGGCAGCGGAGCGCGCGGACAAAGAAGAGGAGCGCGGTCGACAGTACGCGGTCGGTCTGCCGCTCGGTCGCCTCGAGCTCGGCGCGGACGGCAAGCCTGCCATCGGGTCCGACGGTAAGCCGGTCGTCAAGTTCGGCTCTCTCGTCAACGCGGATGGCAAGGAGTACCGCGCCTCGAGCCCGGAGCAGCACAAGGCGCTGACCGACAAGATCGCCTCGGGCGCCGAGCGCATTGAGGTCTACGATCGGATCAACGCACTCCGCGAGCGTGTAGGCGGCGAGAGCGGCGCGTTCAACTCAGATGAGTTCCAGGAGCTCGAGCAGCTTGGCAAGGACGCGGCGGTCCTAGCGAAGAGGGGCACTCAGGGCATGTCGAGTGACGCGGACATGGAAAACCTCGCCATCATGGCCGGAGTGAAGGACGTAACCTCATTCCGGTCGCAGGCAGCGAAGCTCAAGTCGGCCCGCGCTCGCACCGTTTCCTCGATCAACAAGGAGCTGCGCGCCAACAAGTACACCGGTCCTGCGCTCGAATTCCCCGAGCCCGGCGCGGCAACAAAGAACACGCCCGCCGAGGATAGGACGCAGGGACTGCTCCAGAAGCCCGCGGTGACCTACGACCAGGCGATCGCAGCCGAACTCGCTGCGCGCACGCACAGCTGGACGCCGACGAGCAAGGAGGTGGTAACACCCGATGGGCTCTCGCAGCGCTCGCCAGCCTACCAGCAGGCGTACCAGGACGCGAAGGCCGCAGTCGACGCTGTGTGGGACCCGGGCGCGTCGCCCGACCAGCAGGCCGAGATTGCGCGGCTGGGCAGCGCCGCGATGGGCGGTGACAAGGTTGCGCGCGGCGAGCTTGAGAAGATCGCGTCGAGCGCCCACACCGCGAAGCTGCGCGAGCTCGCCAAGCAGGCGCTCACGCCGCCGGTCGACCCCATGCTCGGCGGCGTGTCGCGGGTGCCACCGCCTCCATCGGGCATCGACACGCTCCTACAGCCGGACCCGGCGTTGTCGGGCGTGTCGCGGCAAGGATGGCGCTGATGCCGGAGCCGGAGACCGTCCGCCTGATCGATCGAGACGGCACCATTCGCGACGTGCCCGTAGCCGCGGCCGGCGGCCTGCTTGAGCCGGGGTCCGGCTGGCGTCTGCCGACCCAGGAGGACGAGCTCGGCCGCGTTGCGACGCAGGCGACCGAGGCGGACTACGGCGGCGCCGGCAACGCGGTAAAGGCAACGGCGCTCGGACTGGCGCGCGGCGCAACGCTCGGGCTGTCCGACGTTGCGGCCCGCGCGATCGGCGGCGAGGATACCGCCTACGACCTCGAGCAGCTCAAGGAGCAGCACGCCGGGCTGTCGATCGGCGGCGAGATCGTCGGGACGCTCGCGCCGGCGCTGCTCACCGCCGGTGCAAGCCTGCCAGCATCGCTCGCGACGCGCGCCGGCGCGAGAGTGGCCGAGCGGGTCGGCGAGGGACTCATCGCCAAGGGCGTTGGCGCTGCGACCGAGGGCGCGATCTACGGGCTCGGGACGGGCGTCAGCGAGTTGGCGCTCGACAAGGACCCGCTGACGATCGAGCACGCGGCGTCGGTGCTCAGCAGCAATGCGCTGTTCGGCGCGGGCGTCGGCGCGGGCGCCGGGACGCTCGGGTATGGCATCGAGCGCGGACTGCAAAGGGCCAAGGGGGTCCTCGACAGTGCGCTCGAGCGCAGCGCCGCGAAAACGCAGGTGGCAACGGACAGCGCAAGCGCCGCGCACATCCCGACTGCCGAGCAGATCCAGGCAGCGGGGGAGGAAATAACGTCAACGATCCCATCGTCGGCGATCAAGGATTACGGCTGGTACGAGCCACCTGGCTACGGCACCGACGTCGTGAAGGCTGAGCGGGGCCGCGCGGCGATCCGCGAAGGGCAGCGCGACCCAATTAGGATGACGGTCGACGACCAGGGCCGCCTCCTTGTCGAGGATGGCCGGCATCGTCTGAACGCTGCGATCGAAGCGGACGCGCCGATCACGGTGAAGTGGGAGCGGGGGATGGGCACCGGCCCCGACGACGTGGCCAAGGGGCGCGGACTCGGACGACCTCCAGAGGCCGATCCGCTGTCACTCGACGGGCCGGGACTGAGCCAGGCGAAGAAAACCGAACTCGAGCGCATCCGCAACGCGCAGCGCCCGGAGCGGCAGAAGTTCGTCGACGATCTCAAGGAACATTACGCGGGTACAGAGGCCGAGCAGACGTGGGGGTACACGAGCAAGGCTCCGAGCAAGTACGTGAGGGGGCTCGGCGTTGAGTCGCGTGCTGCCGACGTGAAGGTGCGGTTGCTGCTCCGAAATGAGGAGGCCTTGCTGCGTGACCCCGGCGTCGCGCTGCGAGCCATCGAGGAGCAAGGCCAAGCGCTGCGCAAGATCCGCGTTGCATCAGGAGAGGAGATCGACGAATTTTTCCAGGCGTTCCGCGAAGCGGCGAGCACGATCCGGCAGGAGGTGCTCGCCGGCAAAATCAAGGGCTACAAGGTCGGCCCCGGCGCCATGCGTCCAGACTCTCCGCTGGTCGACCAGGCTGTCGAGAAGGAGATGATCAAGCGCTATGGGACGGCCGATCCAAGAGGGAATCCAACGCTACCCGCGCGACTCGAAGCCGCTTACAACGTAGGCAATGCCGAGACGCGCGTAGGCGACCTGTATCGTGCCATCAAGCGGCTCACAGCCGAGCCGACGTCATCTCGCTTGGATGCGATCGAGGCGGCGAAGTCGGTACTAGGACAGCCACGCGAGTCATCGCTCGGCGAGCGCCTGCTACATGCGGTGCCGCTCGTGGGTGGCGCGCTGGGCACGATCGCATCGACGGCCAACAAGACGCTCGGCGGGTTCCGCGCTGTCGTCGGCAAGGCGGCCGAGCGCACTGGCAAAGCGGTGTCGTCGTTTCTCGGCCAGGCCGAGCGTGGCGTAGCGGCTGCATCGCCATATGCGCCGGTGCTCGCGACCAAGGTGCTCTCGTCGCTCCGGTACGCGCCCGAGCCGGACCGCAAGCACGCGCCGCCCGAGCCGACCGGCCACGGCGAGACCACCTCACTCGCCAAGGCGTTCAAGGCGCGCACCGACGAGATCAAGAGCCAGACCGCCTACGACGCGACCGGCGTGCCCAAGCTGAGGCCGGCTGCACGGCAGGCGATGGCGGCGCGGTTCGACGGCATCCGGCCGAGCGATCCGATCCTCGCGGACCGACTCGAGTCGATGGCGGCGCGGCGGCTCGAGTTCCTGTCGAGCCTGATCCCGCGGCGCCCGGACCTCGGCGGCGGCGTGCGCGTCGGGCCGGACAACTGGCAGCCGAGCGACATGGCGATGCGCTCGTTCGCGCGATCCGCGGCGGCGCTGGAAGATCCCGACGCTGTCTTCGAGCGCGCTGCGCACGGCGACATCATGCCCGAGGACGTCGCGGCACTGCGAGCCGTGTATCCGGGCAAGCTAGAGGACTTCACGACGCGTGTATCAATGGCGCTGCCCGAGCTGCGGCACACGCTTCCGCTCGCGCGCCAGACAACGCTGTCCGTGCTCACCGGGATTCCCGTCAATCCGGCGATGGAGCCGCGCATCCTGACGGCGCTGCAGGCGCAGTACACGTACGAGCCCGAGCCTCCGCGCGCGGAGCCGCAGTTCGGGTCGGTCAAGGCTGACAAGGTCGAGCCGGGCACACCGGCGCAACAACGAGAGGCAGGCACCCAATGACGTTCGAGCCCACCATTCTGTTTTCTGGCGCGGTCGCGAACAGCGCCGTGCTCTACGTGGCGATCCCCGTGCGCGATGGCTGCATCGGAGCGCAGCTCTCATGGAAGGACGCGACGAGCTCCGGCACCGTCACGCTCGAGCTCACGAGCGGCAACGCATCGTTGACCACGGCGGGCGCAGCCTGGGAGTGGAAGGACTCGGGGCTCACCATCACTGGTCCCATCGCGGCCGCAGCGGGCTCGACGGTGATCAACATCGAGAACGTCCGCCAGCAACGTGCGCGGCTCAAGTTCCTCGCCGCCGCGGCGTCCAACATCGACGTGTGGGACGGGACGGCATGAGCCTCGTTGCTGGCCTACGCTCGGGCATCCGCAGCGGCTTGCGATCGGGGCTCAACCCCGCTGATGACGGACTCGCGTCCGTGACGCGCGACGCAGGCAACCTAAATTACTACCCAGCGACCGCCGGAGAGTGGACGCTGCTGATGGCTGTCGCGGGCCTTGGCGCTGGGCCGTCATCTGTATGGACCTGTCAGGAAGCGACGGCTCCGCTAATCGACTCGGTGGGGTCAATTACCCTGACCCTGACTGGCACGGCACCATCCTTCCTACAGCCGATCTCTGGTGCCGCGCGCTCGGGGGTGCGCTGGGCGGCGGCGCTGGCGACGAGCTACCTCGGCAACGTCACAACGGCCCCAACCCCGATCGCTAACAGCTACCTACTGCTGTGCTATCTGGATATACCAGCGGCCGGTGTCACGGCCGAGTTGCTGCGCACGTCGGTAACTGCGACCACGAACGGTGCGCGACTGCTATTCAACGTCTCAGGAGTCCTTCGGATCCTGACCGAGACCAGCACGCTAGGCACTATCAGTGCAGCGTCAACGACCGGTTGGATTGCAGTTCGATACAACATTACCGCAGGCACCGTGACGGCATTTTCTCAGCAGGAGAAATTCTCGGGGGGCTACAACCTGCCGATAGGTACCTTCCTTTCGCTCGGCGGGAGCGGCGCGGGCACGCTATCGACATCGGCCGCTGGGTATGCCTACGCGTGCCTATTTTCTGGGACTGCTGCTGAGATGACTGACGCCCAAGTGAAAATCCTCCTACAAACACTCGGGGCCACGATCCCATGGAGCTGACATGATCACACGGACAGAGGCAGTGGCAATTTTTCAGTCGTACAACCGCTCATTTTCCGATCGCGTCGAGGCGCAGATTCGGTCGGCTGCGTCGGCCGGTCTCACATCAATCGATGTGCCGTACGGCAACGTGACCAACGCGATTGCTGCGGCGGTCGCGGCAGAGCTGACCGCCGCGGGATGGACGGTAGTCAACAACGTCGCGGGCAAGACGATCACGATAAGCTGAGGACAGCATGGACGAGACCTTGTTGCTCAAGCTGCTCGGTTCCGCTCCCGGGGGCGTCGCGCTCGCGGCGGTTCTCGTGTTCGTGCTCTACCGCGTTCTCTCCAGCATGGCCGCTCGATACATCGAGGCGATGCGGGAGGCGGCCAAGCAGCACGTCGAGGCGCTCGACAGATCCTCCGAGCGCCAAAGCGCTGCGCTCGAGCGCGTCGTCACCTCGGTCACCGAGCACACGAGGGTCGATCTCGAGCACCACGCGATCGTCAAGGAGACCATCGTGCGGCTCGAGGCCAAGGTCGACACCGCGCTTGGCCTCCCGCGCATCACCCCGACCGGCGGGCATCCGCGCCAAGACCCGGACTACGCGGCCGACCGTCCACCCTCTCGACCCCGGCGCCGACAACGCGCGCCGTGAACATCACACGAAAGGAACTGCCATGGATCCGAGTCTCGTCATTGCCATCATCGGAGGTGCGCTCGCCGCACTCTCCATCGCGCTGCACGTCGTTGCACCGCGAACCAAGACCACGGTCGACGACGCGATCCGCGACTACATCGACGAGGTCATCCGCGGCCAGTCGGGCGGCCCCAAGTGAGGGCGCTCGTGATCGCGCTCGCGCTCACCTCGTGCGCGACCGTCCGACCGATCGCCGCCGACGTCGCCAACGCCGAGCTCGATTGCACCTCGGGCGCGCTGGTCAGCGTGGTGGCGTCGCTGGGCAACGCGGCGCAGAGCTACCTGGTGGGCAAGATCGCCGGCGACGGGGTCGCGGTCGACACGTCGGCGATCCGCACCGACCTGCGCGCGCTCGGCAGCAAGGCGTGGAGCTGCGCGGTGACCGTGGCGCTGGGCGTCGTGCTCGGCCGGCCGGCGGCGCGCACGCTCGCAGACGTAGCGCCCGGACCCGACTGGCGCACCGTGCTCGGTGAGGTCAAGGCAGAGCTCGGCGTGGCCACGGTGCGCACGCCGACGGGCGTGCTGTGATCCCGCTTACCCATGACCAGGTGACCGAGCTCGTGCGCTACTGGCAGGCGGGCCACGGGCTTGAGGTCGACGGGATCGCCGGCCCGCTGACCGTCGCGTCCATCGAGGCCGCGCGGCGCCACCCGCCCAAGCGCTTCCTGGCATGCCCGCTCCCGGTGCTCGCCGGCGACCGCCACGCACAGGTCACCAGCGAGTTTC
>ERZ1292637.407-Hain-H14-01um-R3-407-length-26419-cov-12_pt2 | contig 23320 bp, 25 predicted proteins | sample MGYA00564405_ERZ1292637 | MGnify/ENA primary metagenome ERZ1292637 (study PRJEB36523, sample SAMEA6512645) | groundwater metagenome | collected 2019-01-09 | study: AquaDiva: Metagenomics assemblies of 32 groundwater samples | reverse complement strand
GGCGGTCAGGACAGATCGCGCCGTGCGCGCATTCTGGCCAGTCACATCGGCCAGGTTGCTTACGTTGAACTGGCTCATGTCAATTCACCTGAGCGCCGATGGAATAGAGTAGATTTGCGTGTCTGAGCACAAAATCCTCATCCGCGTCCGCATTCTTGAATTGGAACTGAAAAGACTCCGCTCGCTTGTCTATCCGGTCGAATGCGCGCACATGGCCTTCTGTGCTGAGAATGTCGACATCCAGCAGGCTTACGTCGAGGATGAAGGCTCCGGTGATATACTGGTTCATGTCCCAGGTTTTTCCAATGGCTGATTCGCCATCAAAATATTCATCAATCGTTGCAGTCCAGACTCCGTTTTGCGAGACGCGCAGATTGAGCCGGATGAATTGTTTTTGGAACGTGACAAACGGCGCGCCGCCATTGATGATCGGACACTTCCAACGCCCTTCAATCGGGACGGACGCAAGGTCGTTTTTGCCCGATTCCATCGTCCAAGTCGTCCCGTTTGCCTTGATGCCGATAACAGCCGATGACTTGACATAGCCGTGGATGAACCAGTCGTTGTCCGCGCTGTTGAAAATCTCCCACGGGACTACCCGGACCCGGGCTTCGGCTGATCGCTGCGGCTCTCCCGGCACGGGTTCCCCCATCTTGAAATCGACCATCGCGGCGGAATCGTTGACCTTAGTCGTAGCGGTGCTGTACCAGAGAACGGCTTGCATCTTTTCCGGCAAGTACATCGCAAAGGCGTTCGTTTCCGATGTGGCCAAGTCCATGGCGCCGAGCGGGCCCGTGGCAATCGCTGTCCGCAGCCGGGCGCCAAAGTCGATCACTTCCTGGCCGTTGTAGCCTTGCAGGTTCTTGTTCCGGGTCAGGTAAATCAGCCAGCCATTGCCCTTGCAGTAGCACTTGTGATTCAAAACCCCTTCGGCCCCTTGTTCCACGTTCAGCCGGTCGTAGTCTTCAAAGCCGGTCGTGCTTTCGATTCCACCGCTGGTTCCGACCACCAGAATTTCATCCGTAACGCGATTGCCGCCCTTGGGGACGTAATTGGTCATGAACAGCATTTCCCCCGAAGTCACATGGAATGCCCCAGCCCCGTCTCCGGCCAAGTCCCAAACCCCGCTGCTTGACTCATGCAGCATTGGCGTATATTCGATCAGCAAGCCCTCTTCCCCGACGCACAGGCGGCTGTTCACGGCCGCCCCTAGATGACTGGCGGTCGGCCATGTGCCCGTGATGGTGTGGGTTCCAGAGCCATAGGCGTCTGTGTAGACGTTCCCGCTCACCATCTGGGGGTCGATCTGAGTTCCGTTGCGTGTCGTCTGGATATAATTGCCGGTGCCGTTCGTAAAGATGAACATGTGTCCATCGAGCGGGACAAGGCTTGCTTTCGTGACGGCCCCGGTGAAGGCAAACACGCTGGCCCCGCTGGTCGCGTTGATGGCGCCCCAGGTGCCGGATGCGTTGGTCAGGATTCTGGTCGTGGTGACGATCAACTCCATGGTCGTCGAATCGGCATTCGTCCATTCGATGCCGGCAACCAGGGAATCCCCCGAAGCCATGACGGCGCTGAGGTCCTGATAGGACGCGCTCCCGTATCGCTTGCGGATTCCCAGCGGGTCGTAGTCTATATTCAGCAGGTCCGGGCTTTCCACGCCGATTCCGGGAAACTGTCGCCAGCCGCCCTCCACCTGGGCATGGCTGCGCGACACGAGTTGATCCGCTTGGTCGCGGGCATTCATCCCGCCCCAGTAATCGATGGAAAACACCTGCATGGCTTCCATGCGGTCAACTCAGCAAAATCAGCTTCACGCTTACCGTCGTGCTGGCCGTCGGATTCAAAAGCCGGATTTTGTCCACCACTCCCAGGACATTCCCGAAGGCCGCCGTGGTCGAATTGTCCTGGTAGGAATCGTCCGCCCCAAGGATGAAGGGGATATCCTTCATGACCAGATGCGAGTTCCAGGCCGCGCCAGTGCCCGAGCTGTCTGTCCCCATCTCCAGGTAGACTCCGGCGGTAGCATCCGTCCGCGCGTACAACACGGCAAAAGCGGTGACGGCCGCGCTGGCGCTGACTGGATTCCACGCCACGGCAGGCGCCGTCGTCGCCAGTGAAAACGTCTGCCGGTACATTTCCGTGTACGTCTGGGTAAACGTCGAGACGGGCAGCGGCTCCACCCCGCCAAACTCATCGTCAATCGTCACCCGCGTTACGACTTGAATCTGGGCCATCTAGCCTCCTACGGGGGCGGAACGATCCGCCGCACGAGTTCATCCGGTACGATTTCCTTCCCGAACAGCTTCTGCCAGATTTCCTGCGCATTGCGGAAATTTGCCGCAGCGCGGTCCATAAATCCGTCCCGCTCCTGGTAGTAACCGGCCAGCGTGTGCTCCAAAGCGTCATCGGCGATGTACTGCGTGAACACTGTCTCTCCGTCGGCGCCCTTCAATTCTGCCGGCTCCACAATCCCCGTCCTGCGGATCGTCTTGCTGCTGTACTTCGGGCCTGGCACCAGCTCGATCTTCTGCACGCGGCCGATGGTCATCCGAAAGTAGAAGTCCGGGACGCTTTGCACCAGCTTTCTGCGGGCCGCGGCCAGGGTGTTCATGTCCGATGCCGGCCAGAACGGCTTGTAGAAATTGTTGTCGTCTCCGTCCTGAATTTCCACCATCCGCAGATCGAGAAACACCGGGCTGGCTGGCCAAGTGTATCGAGTGGCTGCGGTGGTCGTCAGGGCAGTGTCTTCCTGCATCAGCTCCGGCCACGGCAAAATAGCCGCCACGCGCCGGTAGATGTTATTCAGGTTGCGCAAGCCCTCCCCTTCCGTGACGGTAATGGTGTCTTCGGCTCCCTTGAACCGCATTCCGTCTTGAATGTCAGAAACGGATTTGGCCATTACCGCATCCAGGTCATGAGGCTTCTGTCCAGCGATTCCGTGCGGTTCGGATGCACGTCCGCCACCAGCTTGTCGAATTCCGACAAGGCGCGGCTGTTGTAGCGGTCGCCGAGCGCGATCTTGGCCTCATCGCCTGTGCGCTCCAGGATCAGCCCCGCCGCCAGATAGCCGATCACGTCGTCGTAATCTTCCGGGGTCTGCGGATCGTGGTCCTGATCGATCGCTACGAGATTGGCGATATACTCCGTTCGGACGCTGTAAGCTGCGTCCGGCGTCGGCGCGACAAGGATTGTGGCAACAGGCCCGCCCTCCAGATAGAAAAATTCCGGCGCGTTTTCCTGGTCTGTGCCGTCCGACCCCCGGTTATCTAGGACTTTGGACTCGAACAGGTGCCGCGGCACTTCTTGCAACAGGACCCATTCTTGCTGCCCCGTCGTCTTGCGCAATCGGAGCGCTGTCAAACGGCGCATCCCGGACATGTCAAGGGTATAGCTTGACGTGCTCGCCTTGAACGCCAGCAGCGCCGTGCTGGACTTCCGCAGGAAATTCCAGTTCGTCAGGCGCCCGATCTGCCGATGCGCCCGGTTGATGTCGGCGTAGCTAGGATAGGCCGGGTCCTTCACCAGCTCCCGCACCGTTTCCAGGATCAGTTGACTCCGCGTCGTCATCGGGCATAATCCCCTGCTCGTCCAGCAAATCCAGCAGAAGAACCAGCGCCGCCCGGATCACCGGCGGCCGTTTGCTTTCATCCGGCGGGGTAAAGCCGCTCACGCGGAACCGCACGATGGCCCACTCGATATCCGCCAGCACTTTCTTGACGTTGGCCACGGCCAGGACTTTGAGAGCGGCAGCCTGCATGGTCGCCAACTGGGCCTTGTCGGCGTCGGACAATCCCCCCTCGGGCAAGCTTGCCGACTGTGAGAAGATGGCCGAGATGGCATTGGTGTCCGCCTCCTTTTCTTCCCAGAACTGCCCGCCCATGCCTGGGTGCTTGCGCATTCGCTCCACGGACGATGCGTCCTTGACAAGCGCCATCCCCATGTTGAATTTCACGGGGGGGAACCGTTTCCGGCGCATCCGCTCATTGCCGTGCTCGTCGAAAAACGGTTCCACGCTCGTACCCATCCCGAATCGCTCCGGGGGGAAATCCACACGCAGAAATGCGTGCTGACTGCGGAAGACAGTCATACAGCCTCCAGATCATCGAGCCACACCGCCCATCCCGCTAGGAGACAGCGATGCCTTTAGCGCCGCCTTCCACGTTCGTAATCAGGAAGTGGTGCTGTTCCGCCCCGTATTGGAGCCCCATATCCCCAAACAGGGTGTCCGTGTTCCCCAGGTCGTCGTTGTCCTGAGTGCCCATGATGATGTGCAGATCGTCGTTGAATCCGTTTCGGGAGAACACGCGGCGCTTGAGTTCGCTCATGTCCACCCCGATAGCGATGCCATTGAAGGCTTCGCTGAGATAACGGTCTTCCAACGCCATGATCCGCCCACCATTGGGCGCCATGTATTCCATGACGGTGATCCCGACCGAACGCGCTCCTTGGCCGAAACCGACAGAATACTGGACGCGATCCTTCGCCATCTGATTCAGGGCGAGAATCACGTTGGTCGAACAGAACAACACCTTGTTGGGGCTGCCCTTGCGGAGTCCTTCTTCCACCAGGAACTCGTCCCACTCGTACTCGTACAGCGTGCCGCCGACCGACCAGCTGTACGTGCTGATCGCTTTCTTGATTCCCCCGGTGAGCGTCACGTCGTCGCCGTTGTCGTCCGTGTAGCGCGCTTTCTCTCCGATCAGGAACTGACGATTCAGCGCCATGCGCGCCTCGTTCATGATCTTCATGCGCTGATACGGCAGCTCGTCTTCCGTCTCGAAGCGCCGCTTCATTTGGCGCCTGGACAAGCCGAGTTCCCACCGGAATTGCTGAGCGTAGTTCGTGGTGGCGGTCGGCGTCGTGGTCTGCGTGTTCTGCCGCACAGAGTTCTCGCTGACGGCCGGGGCCACGCGGGCCAGCGTGTCATTGTCCACGATGGCCGCCGCAGCCGTCCCACCGGACGAGTTGAGCGCCGTGACTTGCCGCGTGAACGTCACTTGCGAAGTCGAATTGTTGACCGACTTCACCAGCATGAATTCCCCCGTGCGGACGTTCGTCCACAACTGGCCGGGGATGAAGTATTTCGGGTTGTCAACCGTGACGGTTTCCTGAGTCACGTCCGCCACCGCGCCGTTCACCAGATCGGTAAGGGCGAGGTATTGGTCAACATCCCAGGTGAAACTTTCCGTCTCGGTCGTCTGCATCGGCACGCGGGAATAGAAGGCCAGAAACGCAGCCTTGGAAGGGTCGCGGTCGATGAGGATGAGCCGCTGCAACACATTCGGGATGATCCTGCCCGACTGTGTGTCATAGGCCCGGAGTCCTACCACATGCGTCGCTGCTGCCATTGGTCCTCTTTGAGGTTAGCGGCGGCGGCGTCTCATGATTTCCGTGCAGACACGATCCTGGCCGGCATTCCTATCTTCTCGAAGAAGGCCAGATAATTCCGCTCGGAATTGCTGGTTGGTTCCAGGCTGTCTCCATAGCCGCGGGTCTTGCCGGGGCCACCCGTGCCACCTGTCGGCGGGATGGGCGTGCGCTTGGGCCTGGTCAGTTCCTTGCGGGTATCCGCCTTGACCTTATCGGCCAAGGTCTTCATGTCCGCCTTGAGCTTCTCCATTTCGCTCTCAAGTTTCATTGCCCGAGCGGCGTGGTAGAGCCCGATTTCATCAGTCGGAATTTGGCGGAGCGGCGAATCCTCGCCATACAGGTCGTGTTCCTTCATGAAGGCTGTCACGGCCTGGATGTCGGGGCGCGAGGCCACCCACTGCTGGCGCTCGCTATCGTTGCGGGCTTTTTCGAGATGCCGATGCTGCTTGTCGGCGGCCACTCTCAACACCTTCTTGAGATCGGCCCCCGTGAGCACGCCTGTGTCTTGCAGGGATTCAATTACGTCGTCGCCTTCCGTTGCGGGTTGAGGCGCCGCGCGATTGGCCAAGGCCCGGTCTAGCTGCGCCTGCGCGCGATCGAACCGGGATTGCCAGCGGCGCTCCATTTCTTCAGCTTTGGCGATGCGCTTCTCCAGATCGCCGATCCGTTGTTCGCCTTTGTCTTGCGGATCGTTTTTGCCTGACTCGGGAGTGTCTTTGACATCCCCAGGATCAGCTGGTTCCGCATCGACAACTTCGGCTTGAAGCCCGAAATCGGAGGCGTCCACGCCTTGCGGGCGTTCCTCACTCTCTTTGTTGGGCTCCGTACCTGGCTCCACTTCGGATTCGGCCACAGTCTCCGGCGCGATATGAAACGAGGCGAGCCGGGTGTTCATGTCTGAAGAATCGACCACTTGCTGACGTGCTTGCTGTGCCATGGTTCCTCTTGGCTGAGTTCGCAGCGGTCCACAGAGAACCGGCCTGCTATTCCGGCGACGATTTCCCAACCCTTGGATCGGGTAAACCGCGCCAGCCCTATGCGTTTACATTGTTCCCGTGGCCAACAGCCTTGCCGCTGGTGGCCTCCAGCGCGGCCTCGCGGGCCATCCGCATCAGATCAGCCTTCAATTCCTCCACGACCTGATGCGTGATTTCTTCAAGCCTGGCTTCATGCGCCAGCGTGAGTTCCTTGTCTTTCAACAGATCGGCCAGCTTCGCTTCATGCGCGGCGGCGCGGCTGTCCAGGGTAGCCTTGTTGGTATCGACAGCGACCTTGCTCTGCCCCTGCGCCATGGCCTTCTCGCGTTCTTCCATGATGTTGAATTGCGCCTCCATGCGACGCATCATCTGCTGCATCTGCATGGCCTCCTGCTGCATTGCTTGTTTCTCCTGGGCCGCCGCTTGGGCTTTCTTGGCTTTTTCTTGCGGAGTAAGCCGGATCGCCTCCACGTCATGCCCCGACGTATTGAGCATGAATTCCACCAGACGCGGCCAATTCAACTCTCCGCGCAATTCATTGAAGAGCTCTGGAATCTGTCCGATGCCCTGGAAGATTTGCTCCAGGCTGCTCATCATGAACGTGCGGCTGGCAAGCGCATCGGCCCCGTTTACGGCGTCGATCGTCACATCGACATCCATTTCGTCAGGCGAGACTTCGCGCACGAACATGTTCCCGCCGGGATTGTGCCAGTCTTTCAGCACATCCGAGTACCGATTGGTCCCGATGATCTGGATGATCCGGTTCTCCGGAAAGTAGGCTGGGTCTTTGAAGTATTCCATGCAGATTTCCGCCAACTCTTCAAAGCCGCGCATGACTTGCAGGTAGATGGGCCGGAAAACGCCCTGGTTGCGCGTGAGCTGTTCTTGAATCTGGCCGAGCGTTGCTTGGCGCGGAGGCGCTTGCCCGCGGAACACGTCGGAAATCTGAGTCGATTCCTGACCTTGGCTCAAGATGAAAGGCAGGTCTTGCACCAGCAACTCGCCCGTGCTCGTGCCGATAGGCAGCTCAACAAAGTGCTTCCGCAGATCGAAGGACGGATCGCGGGAGGCTTCCATGACTTCTTCGGAGAGGCGGACGATCTTGTTTCCGTTTTTGAAGTCTTCTTGCGTTTGCGCGGTGATGAATCGGCCGGTGGCCGCCACCGGGCGGATGATGTTCTTCCGCACGTCGGTAATGCGCATGTTGAGGAAGTTGTTCACGACTTCCTGGATAGGCCGGTACTGCTCCACCAAGCCCATACCGTCGGGCCTGAACTCGTTGGGGTCGTAGGACTTAGCGCGGTAAGGCAGACCCTTGTAGGGGAATGGATTCCGGCCGTAACGCGCAAGCTCTCCGCTTTCTCCGCCAATGACTACGGCATACAGATCGTCAAGACCTTTGATGGGGGCCTGCCAGTAATCCCAAATCTCGATCTGCTCGTCTTCCTCCACGGAAAACTGGCTGTTGAAATTGTCTCCGAAAAACCGGCGCAGGTTGGCCTCGTCCATCTGCACGGTGTTGTGCATCACGCGGTCATAGGTGTCCTTGCTGACAAACCAGTGCCCATCGTCGATGCGCTGAATGACTTCGGAGCGCGGCAGGGGGTATCGCTCAATGATCCAGCGGGCGGAGCGCACGTCACGCGCGAACGGATCGATGTAAAGCCGCGAGCGGTCTATAACATCGATTTTCAAGTCCGGGAAAAACGAGTCTTCGCGGTAGGTGACTTTCCAGACCGCCATGGTGTTCTTGAGGAACGACTTGAGCCAGCGCGGGAAAACATCGTCCCTGATCTTCCACAGGTCGTCGAAATGATAGTCAACGAGGGCTTCTGCCACCTTGGCTTTCCGGTACTCTTCATTGGAAGCCTGGAGGGAAGTCACCATGGGCCGCATCGTGACGATCGGGTCGAGCTGAGACACCAGGAGCATGATGTAGGCGAAGATGACCTGCACCTGCTCGCGGGTTTTCGGCAGGTAAATCCTCTCGTCGTCAATCTCCGGGTTTTGCCACTCGCCGGCGTATTGCTTCTCCCACTTGTCCATCTTGGCGGCGATGGCGTCCGTCTGCTCTCTGGCTGTGTCCCGACGCGAGGTGATGATCGACAAGGCGTTGATTTTTTCCTCAAGCGACATCTTGGGCGCCAAGTTGATCCGGTCATCGTCACGGAAGACGGAGGTCGGCACCCGCACCACGTTGTCCGTAGTGACAAGCATTCGCTCCGTCTTGTTCCGTCGCCGCGAGTGCCGGTGCGGCATCTTGACTCCCTGGCTAGGCGTTAAGCCGCCTCACGCGGATGGCCGAGTTCGACAGTCACCACAGCGACCCCGAAGCTCGGCGCAGCGGTCATGACTGTGACGAGGGGTTGCATGATGAGCGAGCATTGCCGCCCGATCTGCACGCCGGGGACGTAATGGACGTAGTGGCCAGGCCGCACGGGATCGGTCGCAATCGAGCGTTCCACGTTGGCGAATGACACGGGGTCCTGGAACATGAACGTGTGCCGGTCCCCGATGGCGAAGACCGTTGCGCTTGAATCGATGACCGTCTCCCACACGACCTTGCGGGATGATCCGGTCACGAGGGTCAGATCGCCAAAGTGGACTTTCCCCTTGGCTGTGAGGTCTGCGTAGCCGCTCCGAGTATCGTAGTAGATGGAGGCCGCGCCGAGCGTGGTGCCGCCTGTGCTGAATTGCGTCGCATTGTCCAGCACCCAGCGCACAGCGGCATACGTGCCGGCTGTGCCGCGGGCTGTCACCCACAAATGCACGCACACCGGAAGGATGATCTGGCCGTTCCCGCTGTTGACCGTGGCCTGGTTGTCGATGCACAGCAGCCCTTCCGTCGCCGCATAGGCTGTCGGATTGGCATTGGCCGCGACTCCCAGCGTGGGGCCTTCCGTAGCCGTGTATGCGAAAGTCCGCTCGGCAATCTTCATTGATCCTTTGCCGAACTGAGCGATGTAGTTCATGTAACTCATGGGAATCCTCTCACCTGATGATTAGAAGCCCTGGCCGGCGAGCAGAACCGCTCGAAGGCCGCACTCAACACGCATAGCGGCAGCGTGCGGGACAACTGACGTTGGTCAAGCTTCCGGTCCTGGCATTCTTGGAAATCCACACTCGGCCGTGCCCCCCGCATTTCTTACACTTGCGCGGATCGAACTCGGCCGGGGCAATGGCATCCAATCTGCCCAGGCGCGCAGGTGCGGTTTGCGCGCGGTAAGGCCATTTGTTCTTGGGAATCCGAGGCTGAGGCCGATAGAATTTTGGCTCTACCGCCTCAATCGGCAGTTGTTTCATGCCGCAGTCTCCTGCGTCACAGGCCGCCACCATTGGGAATCGAATTTCCCGGTGATCGTGACATTCACATGGGCCGCATTGCCCTTGGTCTCGAACTCAAGCGGAAAACTCCCCTGATGGTAGCCGTAGAAGCCCGGCATGTAGTACGTCTCCTCGTATTTCGCCTTCATCATCTCAGAGAGAGGCGACACGACGATTTCACAGCCCGTATCCTCCATCCCAAGCGGCGTGAGCGCAGACGCCCGTTTCAAGGCTGCCGCGAATTTCTTGTCCTTCGACGCCAGAGTGCGCAAATACCGACGATACAAGCCCATGCCGTGGGCGGTGCCGGCCCAAAACTCCGTCGAAGCTCGTTCCTGGGGACGCGCGTTGATGTAATCCACGCCGAAGAACTCGATTTTCTCCACTCCGATCATGACCGCGAAGGCGATCATGTAGTTGATCGACTCCGCGAAGTACACGATGTTGAAGAATCGCATCACGTCGGAAAGAGGAAATTCCACCAGCGCCGGGAAGTCATCGTAGGCTTTACTGGTCAGCACCGGAATCGTCGCGTCTCGCACCAGATTCAGATACCAAGCGGGCTGCGGGTGTACGTCAATCGAGGGGCCTCGCAGATCGTCCATCAGGAATCCAAGCGCCGACGTGGGATGATAGTGCCAGCCTCCATTGATCGTCCAAAGCGGATGCGGGTACTTGCTGAAATCAGCTTTCCCTCGCACTCCGCCTTCCTGATCGCGGAAAATGACCGTGGGCCCGTTTCCCGCGATGCCGATGGTTTTGCCGCGATACTGCTCAGCGATCTCCGCGAGTGTGTATCGGCTCATGGGCTACACCACGTCCGTAACGCGCGTGATGCGCACATTCACGACTGTTGCCGTCGCCGCGATATGGGCGAAGATGCCATTGGTGCTCACCGGGATGTTTTCAAACCCGGCATAACCCACCCCATCGGCGGCAGCAGAAATTCCGGCCACAAACGTCTTCCAGACCCCGATCAGTGCATTGGTGGCCGTGGGGTCCGTAGCCGCGCCGAGTTCGACGGCCAATGATGTAGCCCCGCCGGTAACGAACCCGCCCAGCGTGACTCCATCGTGCTTCGGTACGGCAGCCGCCGAAATTTCTCCGGGCTGGGTATCGACGCCGGCATAAGCGTGGTCGGAAAGGTTGTAGACGTAGCCTTTCTTGAGGAAGTAATCGAACGCAGGCGTGGTGGCGCTCATGTAGTTCCAGCCCACGTACGTCCAGAATCGCGTCCGGGCCGTGCCAGGATGGCTCAGTACATAAGTGCCGTAGGGGCCTTCCGCGGCGGCCGGCTTGGCTGTGGAGGGCAGAATCTGCGTGGTGCCGTCAGACGTGGTCCCGACGTAGTAGTAGCGAACGCCGGTTGCGCCTGGCGTGTTGGCGGATGAGGTCGCGCCAGTCGTGGCAATGGCCGCGTTCGTGGCTCCCGTGGACCATGTGTAGGAAAGGGTTTTGCGGATTTCGATGTAGTCGTTCCCGTTCCAGATGTAGACAGGCCGCGTCGGGTCCGCATTGATCGTGAAGACGATATTGCTGGTCCCGGATGTCGTGATCGGGAGGGCTTGAGTACGGACGTGATTCAGGAAATTGAGGGGGACGAGCGTGGCGTCGGTTTCGACTGATTTCCCCGCGACGGAGCGCGGGCGGCCATAGGCGCGTTGCTGGGCCATCTTGATTACCTCCCTGGTATTGCGGGGACTGCACGGCGCAGTTCTTCGCGTCAAGTGGCTCAGAATGAGTCACCATACGGACAGACTTCCAGGGGAGACCCGTCCCCGCAAGCCGGCTAGCCAGTCTTTTAATGTAAGAAATCGGAAGTATTACGGACGGGTAATACGCCCTGCCATGAAGGCTTCGGCCATAGGCGCGCCGCAGGCCGCGCCACGCCAGACTGCCAGAGCCTTGATCGCTTCCAGGCTGCGAGGATGTCCCGAGGCGCGCATTTCCATGCTATAGGCGATTTGGAGGGCTTGTTCCTTCATAGCCCAGTCATTAGCTTGGAGCGGCTGAAAGACCGTCGGGATGAACGGCTGGAAGGCTCCCTGAGCCCATTCCGTGGAGCTGGGAGTCTCAAAGAACAAGACTTGCTTGACAGGCGATCCGGGCTTGGGCCGGCAAGCCGCCACAACAGCCTGATGCACCCAGCGGTGATCCATGTTGAGATCGCCGCCGTGATGGGTATAAACGATTTCTGGCTCCAGCCGATGTAGCGCGTCCTCAATCTGATGGGCAAAGCCCAGAATCGGCCTTGTCTCGAAGCGAGTGTCTGGGAAATCGAGAACTTTGACTGATTCGACCCCCAGGATAGAGCACGCCTTGTGGGCATTCCGCCAGCCGGGGCTCCCATACAGGCCGTCAGCCTCTACTTGAATCTCATCGCCTGATCGCCAGCAACGATCCGGCGAAGTCCCACGAATTCCCGTACCACCGTCCGCAAAAATCAATACATGGACCGATTCAATATCGGCATCAAATGCCGCGGCCGCGATGGTTCCTCCGCAGCCCATGGTTTCATCGTCGGGATGGGCCGCTACGACTAGGACTTTTGCCACGGATTGGCCTCTGTGTTCATCCACATGTCGAGAATCGAAAGCCCTGGTATGAACGGCCCCCAGAGCTGCGGATAAACGGGCGGGGTGTAGTCATCGAATTCAACCGCGATACCGGCTTTCTCCATCTTGCCCAAATCCAGATAATCCCGGCTCAGCGGCCCGGCCAGGTATCCATCGGCCTTGAGCGCCTGGCATATTTCGATTATCTGCTCGGTCTTGCCAGGAACAGTGAAAGTCCTCGGCATCAGGGACCAGGGCGTCGTGATCGCATACTCTACCAGCCAAAAAGAAAGCCAGTGACAGCACAGATGCGCGATGGTTTCATGCTTACAGCCGTACATGAGTTCAAGCGCCTTGGAGTTTTCGCCAAAGCGGAGCGCGCGAGAGTATGCGTGCAAAATCTGTTTCGCATGGTTTTCTTGCCAGCGCCGGGTGTCGTCTATCGGCACGTCGCAGATGCGATTTTGCGTATGCCCTTTGAGTTTCACTGGAACCGTAAACCAGTGCGCGCCGTGCTGCGTCTTGATGCGATTCCGGTTGATGAACGACCCGCGCTCGAACTGAACCGCGTCCATCATGACAAAGTGATCGACGCGCGCAATCCGGTCCAGATAGCCGGGCCATGGCATGAAAGCTGGTTGGTTAATGGCGATTTTCACGCCGCCTCCGCAGTCTGCTTGTTCCCATTAAACTTGCATTAGTTATCTTACGAACATCAGTGACATATCTCTCCATCTCGCCAAGTTAGTAGCGGTACATTCCGCTACTCAATGGAAATCCACACTTGCGTCCCTGCTTGTCTATGTAGTAAAGACCTTGGCATCCGGCGCGGTCATCAGGATTCAACAAAGATGTAAAGGCCGTAGGCTGTGTTGTCTTATTACTACCATCATGGATCGACCTGTACATGTGATATTGACAACAAAACCAAAAAACAAAAGGTAAGGACATCCTTGATACCAAAATGTCACTAGGTAGTTGTCCCAACCATATTTGTACCAACCATATTGGGAATGCCAACCATCCCAATATAGCCACAATGAATACGGCTACTTTACATATCGCTACAATTGCCACCACCCAACAATACAAAAATCTAGCCATTAATTCCAATTCGCGTAGCAAATAAAACATTGCTGGCTTTTGGCTGGAATTATCGAGCGGCCCAGGACGCCCTCCCAGTTCTTTATAAGCCACTTTTCTTTCTTCTTCTGTAACGCCTTTCCAGATCGTATTCATGCTGCCTCCGCAGTCTGCTTGTTCCCCTTGGCGACCTGCGCAGCGACCAAGCGGGCTACTTCCGCCCCAGGAAAGTCCTCTGGGCGGCGGTCTTTCCAAAGTGTCTTGGCCAGAGCCACATAGGGCTCGATCATGGCCCAGTCCTCTCCCTGGAAATTCTTCCGCGTGTTGTCCTGGCGGAAGCACATACCGGCGCACCAGTAGGTGTTGTCGGCCATCAACTCCAGTGAGCCCCAGCCTTTCATGGTCTTCGGCGGCGTGAACTTAGGGTAGCCATCGACGCCCTTGACTGCATCGTCGTAGGCGGGGCCTCCAGGATATGGCGTAAAGCGATAGACGCTTACCCGGGCATCTGGGCATTCTGCCATGAGCCAGTCGATCAGGTTCATGGTGTCCAGCCATTGCTCGTGCGTCTCACGGGGCATCCCGCGGATGAAGCTGTTCATGATCGAAACGCCGGTTCCCTGGAACAGATGATTCGCCGTCTTGATGGCATCGACTCCGTGTCCCTTGTGGATCACCTTGCGCAAAAAGAACTCACTGCCGCTTTCGGCGCCGAATTCCAGCGAATAGCAGCCGGACTCCACAATCGCGTCGCGGTATTCGGGTGTAATGTAATCGGAGCGCACATTGCCGTCCCAGCGAATGCCCAAGCGCCGGAAGATCGCCCCGATTTGCTTCATGCGGTCCAGGCGATCATGGTGGATTACTGCACCGTCATCCCGCCGCTCAAGGCCCTGGCCGGTATTCGGGTCGGTCAGCGAAATCGTATCCAGACCGCCGCGCAACTCCGCGATCATCGACAACTCGCGCTCAATCGCGCCTACCTCTTTCGGCACCCACGGGCTCCGCAGCGCGCAGAAGGAGCAATTATAGCTGCATCCGCGGCTGGTCTGATACTGCACGATGCCTCGTTTCCACTGCTTCTGATCGTCTTCGTTCCAGGCAAAGTGCTCCTCGCCATACCAGCGGTCAGGCCAGACGTGATCGACGATGGGCTCCGCGCGAACGTCTTCCGTGCAAAGCCGGGCGTGATGGCCGCCAACGTGCGTGTATGCCTTCACGTTGATCTCGCGGACGCGGCTCAACAGATCGCTCGCGTAAGCAGATTGCTTCCCGGTAAAGCAACTCACCCCGACATTGGTGGCCTCGCGGGCCAGCTCGTCGAACATTTCCGGCGGGTCGTAACGCTGGTCGAAGTATCGCACAGATTTTCCACGCGCCCGAAACATTGCCCCAGGCTGCATGATGGAAAGAGGCGTCAGCCCAAACGGCGAGTCGGTGCTGGGCAATGGATACGCGAGCAACCAGTCAAGTTTTTGGCTCATAACAACCTTTTCTTATGATTAGCGGAAACGCATAATCGTTGCTCATAACCAGCGACCAGGGCGGAATTTGTTCAGCATTCCGCAGAATTGTCCCAGCCCCCACAACCGAATGATGCCCGATGCGCACTCCGCCGCCGATGAAGGAATGGGACCCGATGAACACGCAGTCTCCGATAGTGATCCCGATCCTCTCAATGTGGTCTCCGAGGCCAATTGTGAGTCTGTGGCTATCGGCGCAATTGATGGCCACGAAAGAGGCGATGTCGCAATCGTCTCCGATTTCGACGATGCCTCCCTTGTCATAGACCTCAGAGAAAATCCCGATCTGCGTTCCAGCCCCGATCTTCGGTTTCCCATTGATGAGCACCAGCTTGTGAAACCGCCGCATGAGCATCATTCGGGAGTCTCCGTGCCAAGGATCGTCATTGAGAATTATATTGCTACTGGCGTTCGGCCAGCGTGCCGAAGAGAGCATTGCGCTCGCGTTCGCATTCAACCCACAATTTCTCTTGTTGGAACTCATATTCATGCCACGCGCCCGCGCGCGCCTTATCGTATGCTATCCACACAGCCAATTCTACAGGTGTGTATCCAGGTCGCCACGGCTCGCCGTGGATTCCAAATTCAACCCGCAAAGCGTCTCGCTTGGTCTTGTAGTCAACCCAAAAAGACGTTTCCTGACACCAGTATTCATCCTTCAAAACGTCTTCCTGGAGCTTGTATTCGGCCAGTATGGCGCCGGGAAACAGTCTGCATGCGAGGAAACGATAATCAAACTCCGGGTGTTCCACGCACCACGCGGCTGTGATGGTGACGGACTGCTCCCCAAACAGATCGTGAAAGCGTTGAATTTCTCCGGGGGATTCTCCAATTCTCTTCAAGTCCGCGATTGAGATTTGCATGACGTGTTCTCCTTGATTGTCGGCGGGTCCAGTAGGCCCCGCCTCACACGAGGCGCTGAGGTTTCATTGAGCCGCCTCCGAGAATCATTCTGGCCACCCTGTCCCGAGCATCGTTAGCCCGCGCTGGAGCATCTGAAAATAGGTCTGGAGTTCTGTTTCGGTGCAAGAGACAACTGCATCAGGGCCGCAAAAGAACGGGTTCACATCAGCGAGCCGGAAATGCTTCTCGAACGTGCGGGCACCAAGGCCCAGGGCGATCAAGGCAGCCTCATGGCCGATGGTGTGATCCGAAAAGCCGACAGGCCCCATCCACCATCTCCAACCGATTCTCAAGAGATCAGCCTTGTCAGGTGGGCACGGATATGAGGGAGTGCAAATCAAAACAGTGTGGGTTGATATCGGGGGAATGCCGACGGAACTCACATAGGTAGGCCCGCCCCATGCCTCAATTGCATCGATGAGCTCTCGATTTTCGGCATTGTCGCTGCTGATCTTGACTTCTTCAATCCCGATAGACACCAAATCGTGGAAGTCTTGAACCGTCTGCGGAGTGCAAAGAAACTTGATGCCCAGGCCCTCACAATAGGCTTTCAACTCGCGCAACTGACCGGCCGTGAATTGGACGCGACTGTACCATTCACGCGCCGGGGACCCCGCCGGGAAATGATCGGGGTCCACGTGCTGGTACTTGACATGGGTTGCCAGCGCCTCCTTTGCTGCCAACGCCATGCGCTTGGCGAGCATCAAATTGCCACCATGGCAAGTGGCGGCCTCAGCGATCAGGGTCAGCCCGCTTGTATCCATAAATGCGGTCCTCATAAAAGTCTTCCCACGGGTCCGGCCAGAGCAGATTTTGCCCAGGTAACACCTCCAGCGCGACTCCATGAGCATGAGCAATCCCGCACCAAAACTCTGTTGAAGCGCGTTCACCCCCCTTTATGTATCCTGGATCGTATTGAAAGCCGTGAAACACTAGACGGCGCACGCCCCACAGGGTCGCCAGTGCGATCATGTAATTTGTCGATTCTCCAAAATACGGTTCCGGCAATTTGAAGAACTCGCACACTTCCTGAAGTGGATAAGCCAAGACATGGGGAAAGCGAGAATCAGCACGCGGCATGAAAATTGGAACGAGAGCTCTGCCAATAATCTTGTCAACGTAATCATGTACGCCTTCCCCCATCGCCTCGTATGACGGTCCTCCGAAATCGTGCATTTCAAAGCCAAGATCGCACCAGGGGACATGAATCCACCACCCGTTCATTGCCCAGGTGAATTCATAGGCGGGCGGTTTGTGTAGTGGTTCGTCCAGGCCCATCCATTTCCGAGTCTCACCATCATAAGCGACAAAGGCTGAAAGCAAATGGACGGTCGCGCCAAAGAACTTGTCTTTCAGCCCGCTTGACGGATATGCGCGTTGATGTTGGTCCATTCGGGGTGCTCCTTGAGGGCTTTGACGATTTCGCAGACGCCAAAGTAGGGATATTGGCCTGTGATGTGTGGCTCGTGCTGTTTGGCTGGATGGTCCTCATTGTGAGGCTTGGTCTTGCAGGCTTGGTACACTTTGGCGATGAATTCCAGGTCTTCCGGGTAGTCCACGCAGAGCCGCGCGTCATGCCCTTCCATCATTGGATTTACGGCTAAATCCCGGTGCAAAAAAAGCTTGGGAAAACGCCGGAAATAGGGCGTGACATGCTCCCGGTCGTAAGCGTCTGCAATTTCCGGCAGGTTGTAGCGGGGATCGCCACAGTGCATGACCCGTTCCAATGCTCCGTAGGAGAAAACCTCGACATCCATTCCGCGCGGATGAACGCGGGCGAACGAATTGGTCAAATATTCGATGGAGATTCTGTTGATTACAAAGTCTCCGATGCAGCGATCGATAATCCAGGAGTCGATTAACGGGCAATCCCCCGTCACGCGCGCAATGATGTCAATATGATACTCGCGGGCCGTCAGGTAAAAACGGCGCAGCACGTCATCCGGCTCGCAATCAGGCGCCCAAACTTCAAATCTGTGCTTGGCGGCGATTTTGATGAATTTTTGCTCGTTCGGGTCCCCTTTCGGGATCGCCAGCACGCGCAACTCGGGCGTTTTGGCGGCAGCACATCGCTTCAGGACGTGCTCGATGACGGGTTTCCCGTCCAGATCGGCCATGCTTTTGTTCGGAAACCGCGTGGAACGGCTTCGCGCCTGCACAATGAGTCCGATCATCGCTTTTTCCCCTTGGCAGGAACAGCCTGCACCCTGGAATTCGGGACATCGCGCTCCGGTTTCGGCGATAGCGCCCGTTTGGCCGGCTGTACGAGTTCTTGAGACTTCGGTTTCTCGGGCTTCGGCGTCTGATCGGTGACGATTCCGCGCGTTGGCGGCGGCTTCGGCTCACGGGGAAGCGGGTTTTCATGATCCCGCCAACAATTCCTGTGCATCCGAAACCCGTGCTGCACGTAGAGTGATTCTGCCGTGATCGGCTGGCCACAATGAACGCATCTGTGGGCTGTGAGGCGTGACATGGGACACTCCTGATGGTATGGTTGATTAACCCCACACGATTCCCGTTCCCCTGCACGGATGGCATTTCTCAGGTATGGCGTCGGTCAGATCGGGCATGATGTTGTGTGCTGGCCGCAGGTTATGGACCTTCCCCTCCCCGTTGCACTTCGGACAGACGTGCGGAGTCCTCTGATTCGAGCCCCGGTCGTCCGCCTGGCCCCGCTGGCTCACCCCCTGACCCTTGCCCTTAAAGGCGACTCGACCACTTAGCAAATTTTTGACGCAGGTCGTGCAGTACGATTTATCCCCGTCTTCCACGTCCAGTTCTGAAAGATGTACATACCAATCGCAGGCCAGGCAAAAGCTTGGGTCGCGGGCGGCTAGAAGATGGCCGTTCTCTTTACAGTCCCAGGTCTTTCGATCCATCACTTCCTCCATTTGGAGACAGGGTTCTTTTGATATCATGGTCATTATACTCCTGCTGCACGGGGCAGAACGCGGAAGTCCCAATCCTCCGCGGGCTTTTCCACCTTCTTGGACTTCCCGTAAAGCCAGTCCACGGCGTACAGGATCGCTTTGCAGTAGTGCGACCACTGGTCGTGCCGCGGGCTGTCGTTGCGCTTCGGCTTGCGCGTTTCCCGATCCAAATCGAAAGACCAGCTCAGGATGGCGCGGATGGCCTCCGGGCAGCCTTGGCGTGAAAACACCACGGAGTAGCGGTCGTGATTGAGCACATTGCGCATGTTCTGGATGGTTTCCCGTTCAGGGCTGCGCTGGCCTGACACGCGGATCGGCTTGCCCGGGTCAATAATCCGGCGGAAGTAGGTCGAAAAAAGAGGCGTGATGGCGGGGTCCTCCATGTTTTTCAGCCAGGTGCGCCCGGAAGAATCGCGCTGCGTGGCCGTGCGAAAGTCCAGGATATGCGTGCGGTAGCGATAGTCCTTCTCGTTGAACAGGTAGCGCAAGTCAAAGGCGGTCATGTTGCGCGCCTGGTGTTCCTCAAAGAAGACGATGCACTCCGTGGTGCCGAGAATGGCTGAAAACTCTGGCGGGATAGGCTTGATCTGAAACCAGAGCGTCGAGCACGGATCGGAAATTCCCAGGTCGGACGTGTCATACACGTCATAGGCCGGCTCGTACCTGACCAGATCGCCTTCCTGGACGTGCGACCACAGCACGTCCCGGCCTTCATGGTTGATGAACTCCGGGAACACGCGCCCGACTACGGAAGACTCGTAGTTGATTTCATGCTCGCGCGCCCAGATTTCCTCGTTCATGTCCAGCTCGTTCCGGCGGCGGAGTGCCCATTCCGGATTCTTGAGCGGATGAGTTGACCAGTGCAGAGTCCTTTTGAGCGAGCCGGGAGCGGTGGCCATCTCGTAGAAGGCCCCAAACGGCCCTGCGGGCGTGCTTAGATAAAGCTTGGCATCGGCCAGCTCGGAAAGAGCTGAAAGGACGTTCGCGGAGTCTTCCACAAAAGCGAATTCGTCATTGAAGCAGACGGTCGCGCGACCGGAGCGGCCGGCTGTCCCGCGCGACAGAATTCCGTTGATAGTCGAATGCGTTTCGGGGAACTTGATGTCCATTTCCGTGTCGATCCCCTGCATTTTTTCCACCCAGCCCGCGCGCATCCATTCCGGGATGTTGTTGAGCAGGAAGCGCACCTTCCCAAGCAACGACTTCATGCCCCGGTCGTCTACGTCTTCCTGGCGCATGGACATGTAGAGGATTTCCATGTCATCATAGAAGATTGCCAGATAGACCCCCACAATGACGGCAATCCACGACATGCCCATGTCGCGCGACTTTTCGCCTACGCCGGATCGGCCGTAACGCACCATCCACAAAAGCCAGGTCAGCAAATCGTCCTGGAACTCATAGGACACAAATGGCGTGCGCTTGCGCGGATGCCGGCGCGGATCGAAGGACCAGCAAAAGACGTTGGCGAAGTACAGAATCGACGACTTACAGTAAATCCAGACCACCGATTGCGAATCAGGATCGCTACGGCACTTGTCCAGGATTTTGATGCGGTAGAGAAAGTTGTCTGACCAGTCCGGGATGTAGCGGAGAATCGAATCGCGTAGCAGCTCGCCAGGTTCGGCCGCGCGCTCTGACACGATAACCCGTGCCCGGCCATTCCCCAGCTTGATTTCATCGGAGATATAAAAGGTCTGCTCACCGCCCTTCGCGCAGGCAAGGGCATACGTCGGATATTTCGGGATGAACTCCGGCGCCAAGGCTTCTTCCCAGAGTGTGAGCAGATTTTCGGTCATGGCACCAACACCAAGCGGCACCAAGGGCATGTTCCTGGATTTGCCGCAGGAATCAAGATATTCGGCACAAGGGGCGGTTTCCAATCTTCGGGAACCGCCCAGGTCGTGGCAACGCAAACCAGTTCTGCGGGTTTGAGCGGCCCATCGTACGATGGGTTGTGGCTGACCCGGGTACCGTATGCTTTAAAGTCTTCGTCCGTAAAGCAAGACATAAAGATACCCATGGGCATTGACGCGCAATAATGCTCCCAGCAGCGCATATCGCTTAGAAGTCCTTGGCTTCAATAGGGATTTCCAGCGTCTCCGCGATCTCGTGCAGCTTCTCGGGGGAGAGACTTTTGAGCTTGGCGATATTGATGGTGCCGTGGTTGTTGATGATGTTCTGGTTGATCTGGAGCGACGGGTGCTTCTTGATGAGCGGGTCGTTGCCGATTTCCAGGACGGTACGGGCGGCATTGACCCTGGCGCCTGCGGCGCGGTCGTCTGAGTCGGTATACATCACGTTGAACAGGGTTTCGGCCGCCTCGTGCTGGCGCTGGGCGATTTGCAAGTGTGTGCGCCTGGCCGCATCGGAAATGAATCTCTCTTCCAGCCATTTCCACCACGGCTGCTGACGCCAACTCCAGATCGTCCAACGGGCGACTCCCGCAGCCGTAGCCGTTATTTGAACTCGCCCGTTGTTTTCAACAAAAGCCCGGAACGCCAGCCATTCCTGAACGGTGATCTGATGCCCGTTGATTGATGGAAGCTCGGCGTCCTCCACCTTATCCGGCAGATTGGAGGTCAAGACCGGCGGGCTGAACGGAAACCGCGGCTCGTAGGCTATCTTAGGCACTGGCGGCCCCTGGATCGTAGGCTATGCAGCTTGCGGCAAGTGCGTCGCACACGTCGCGCACATCGTGCTCGTTCATTTCACAGTGCAGCGGAAGTGTCAATTCCCGCCGGTAAAACTCGTTAGCGCCAGGGAGCGAGGCGAGCGGAATGTAATGCACTTGCGTAGCAATTTTCCAATAGCTGAGTAGACGCTGCATGACACCGGCCCTAGTAACACCCAACCCATCGAAATCGATCAGCACGGGAAAGATGTGGCATGCGTTCCTGTCTACAGATTGAATCACAGGCTTGGCAAGACCGGGGAGGCAGCGCCGGTATTCCCTGGCCAGCGCCCGGCGCCTCTCCAAAGTTTCATCGATGCGCTTGAGTTGCGACCGGCCTAGCGCGGCGGCAATGTCGGACATGTGGAAATTAAGCCCGTAGCCGGAGTTGTCATACCACCAAGGCTCCACATCGGGGAGCATTGGTCTCACAATACCGTTGTCCCGGAATCTCCGCAATTCTCCGGCATAGCCTTCATCGTCCGTGACAACCATTCCCCCCTCGCCCGTTGTGATTGTCTTGGAGGGATGAAACGAAAAGCAAGTCGCCGGGTTGTTGTGACTCCCCACCCTATCCTCGTTTGGATACAGAGAGCCCAAAGCATGGCACGCGTCGTAGACGTTGACCGCAAAGCTTTCAGATATCGCCTGGCCTGCGTACAGGACGGGAATGCCGCGCTGGGAAACCTCAGCGGCTGGATAGTCTGCCAGAAGACCCGTCTTCGGGTTCACGTCGCAAATCCAGTGGGTAGGTCCGAAATCTCTCGCTGCGTTGCGGGTCGCCGCAAATGTGATCGCCGGCACCATCCAGCGCTGCCATTGACTTCCTTGGGCTGCGTGGACAGCCAGCCACAAGGCGGCGGTGCCGGACGAGCACGCCACGGCATATCCGGCGCCGACATAGCCGGCAAACTCTTCCTCGAAAGCGCGAGTCTCATTTCCCCGCGTCAGCGAGTCGCTGCGCAGGACCCGCGTCACTGCCTCGATGTCTTGCTCCGAGATCGAATGCCGCGAGACCGGGAGTGGCTTGGCGGACTTCCTCCACCATGACTGCGAGCTCTTCATCGGTAAGCCTCCGCGCGTCTTGGGAATTGTATTCAAAATCGGGGGGCACTTTGTTTCCGCTCAGAGATGCCTCGTACCAGTCTGCATCCGGCTGGATGACGTAGCGGCCAGGCTGTGAAATCGTCGCCCGCGCCTCTGCGCGCGCCACCAGCACCTCGTGGTATTTTTCCCCAGGGCGGACAGGAATGAGAACCCATTTGCTCCCCGGGTCTACCGCCCTTGCAATATCACCAACCGTCGCCGCTGGAATCTTCGGAACGAAAATCTCCCCCCCCGCCATGTCCTCCAAGGCTTCCCTGACAAACGCCGCCCCTTCCTCAATGCGAATCAAAAACCGGGTCATGCCTGGGTCAGTTACGGTCATCGGGACAGGCTTCGCGCGTTGCTTCAAAAACAAAGGAATAACCGACCCCCTGGACCCGGTCACGTTCCCGTATCGCACAATAGAAAACCGGGTGCCCCCCTGTCCTGAAACCGCGTTGCTGGAAATGAAAAGCCGGTCCGCGCAAAGCTTGCTGGCTCCGTACAGGTTGGCTGGATTGCACGCCTTGTCCGATGACAGCGCGATGACTTTCCGCACCCCGCACTCAATAGCGGCTATTGCCACGTTGTTGGCTCCGAAGACGTTTGTCTTCACCACCTCCATCGGATTGCTCTCCCCGCTAGGGACGTGCTTCAATGCCGCTGCGTGTACCACGATGTCCACACCCCGGAATGCCATCCGCAGCCGATCCAAATCCCGCACGTCGCCCAAGAACCAGCGCATCTCCTCCCATGCGCCGAATTCCTCCCGCATCTGCCACTGCTTGAACTCGTCCCGTGAAAAGCAAATGACCCGGCGATAGCGCCCGCCTAGCAAGGCTTGCCGGATAAACTCCCGCCCGAAGGTCCCTGTGCCCCCAGTCACAAGAAG
>ERZ1292637.466-Hain-H14-01um-R3-466-length-23363-cov-9_pt1 | contig 23363 bp, 40 predicted proteins | sample MGYA00564405_ERZ1292637 | MGnify/ENA primary metagenome ERZ1292637 (study PRJEB36523, sample SAMEA6512645) | groundwater metagenome | collected 2019-01-09 | study: AquaDiva: Metagenomics assemblies of 32 groundwater samples | reverse complement strand
GTTTTTTGAATGCACTAACCTGCAGGTCCATGCGGCCGCCCTAGATTGAGTCTAGGCGAACATCCCATTGAGTAACCCTCTTGTCAAGCATCAAGCACCGGGTTTTCAGGCTCCACGTGAAACCTTATTCCATAGCAGAATAGCCTTGCCCTAGATACCCCTTGACATGCTCCCTGCATTATGAGAGTATCTCATTACACCACCATAAGGCAGGCACATGACCGATCTAACCAAGCGCGTGAAACGCCGCACGATTCACCCGCACTGCGGCCGGCGCATCGTCGTATCGCTTATGCCTGGCGATGTACTGGGATTCAGGGAAGAACGGCTACGGCATGAGTACCTGCTATCCATTGCCGGCGCCTATGAGTACGCCGTGCGGCTCGAGGTTGAACACAAAAGACGCGAGAAGCGGGCTCGCAAATAGTCACCACTCCCGGCCGCTTTAGGAGGGCGGCCCACAGTGAGGACCGGGTTTTCTCAGAGGAACAACATGATCCTGATATTCAAAGCCCGGGATGGCAGATGGGGCTACTGCCCCCGGGTTGTAAGGCACTGGCCGGCATTCAGCCAGGAAGGGCAATTCCCTAGTAAGGAAGCAGCACTAGAGGCAGTAAAGAGAGACCCGGCTTGTACCGGGTTGTCGGTTAAGGTTGAACGAACCGGGTTTTTTGGATAGGAGAGCACATGGCAGACAGACCAACACCGCTGACGGATGCACAACGCATCAAGACTTACGGCGGCGACATTGTTTATGCCGATTTCGCCCGCCAACTTGAACGGGATAGGGCGGAGTTGCTGGAGGCGCTTAAAACCATTCTTGCCGCAGGAGAAAGTCTCTTGGGGAGATCCTCCAAGGTAGAAATTGACTACCTTGAGGCCGCTGTAAAAATGGCTCGTTCCGTTATTGCCAAAGCGAAGGGCACTGACTAGCCGGGTTTTTAGCTGCAATCCACTTCCCGGAGGGTCCAGCGGCCCTCCGCGTTCTTTCTCCAGCCCCATACAGCAATACGCCAGCCCGCCTTGCGGATAGTGCCTATTTTCTCAGAGGCCGCTATCTTGTCTATGCGGTCAGCCATGTGCCCAGCGGTCGTAGTCTGTACCGCGATAGTCTCGCCCTCACGCAGCCCGATCACATCAATGAGCCCGAATAAATCCTGGCGAATCCGGGCGTATGGGTTCCACCGCTCTACTACCGCAGCGAGATAACCTCGCTTGCGGAGCTCTGCGAGTGTGCGCTGTGTCGGACTGGTTTTCATGTAACCCTCACTTTCCCGGTTTCCCAGAGCCAGAGGATATATTGCTCGAAGGCCCGCGTCCAAATCTCTCGTTTATCATCTCTGGAAAGCGTACGGCCATAATCAAATTCATAGTGGCATTTAGGACACCCAGGAACGGCAAAGCAATCATGACTACGATGCCCAATACCACGCCCATGACGCAAAAAAATGGAATGGCAAGGCACGCTCGGAACAACACCAGACTGACAGCCCGGGATTTTGAGGAAGCACGGCGCGTCATGGGCTATATCAAGCAATCGTCGGTTCCGATAGGTCATCCGAACCAAGCGCGCATGAGATAGCCCACCAGAACGCCCAGAATGAACGCCAAGCCAACAGCTTGGATCATGCGTTCCCGCCAAATCTGCCGATGCCGGTTAAGCACGTCCTCTAATGCGTCACTCATTGCCCGCCCTCCCGCTGTTGCTTCCAGATGTCAAAATCCCGCATAATGTCGTTGAAGATGTCAACCGCAGGCCCGCCAGCATCTAGCAAGGCCCGGGATGTAATGCCGCATGACTCTCTGAGCCATTGAGCTGCAGCATCCTTGTCCGGGATGTCCTCACCGTATGCGTGCTTGATCCAAGCACGAAAATCTTCTTGAGTGCAAAGGTAGCCTGCTTTTTGGCTGGCCTTGTAAGGGAGTCTTTCTTTGCCTTCATTTGCTGCTGGCATTTCATCCTCCTGTATGGCAATGAGAATCAGATGGAAACGCTGCCCGGTTTCGTATCCGCGTAGCGCACTAGCGTCTGGATACCTGAATTTTGCCCATGCCCCGTACTGAGCCCGCGTCGAGAAGTCCAGTAGTTGCACCTCGGATACTTGGGACACAAATGGCCGTAGTTGCTCAAGCAGTTCCGGGACGGCTTCCGGGTTCACAACAGAAACCCTTTGTCCCGCATGAAATCAATAGGATCTCGCGCTTGTTTGCTCAAATTACAGGGGCCGCATAGTAATTGAATGTTCAGGCGATCATTCGAGCCGCCTCTTGCAAGCGGAATAATGTGGTCAATGTGATATGACTTACCGAGCTTTTTGTCACAGGCAACGCAGCGTGCTTTTTGCAGTCGAAACAACTCCTTTATATCGCGGGCTGAGAATTGTCCTCCTGCGTTTTGTTTGCGCGCCCTACGTGTGTTCTGGATAACCCGAACCTTCTCAGGATTAGCCTTGATCCAAGCCATCTGTGCGTTGATCCCCCGCGCCGCGTTTTCCCTATATTGTTTGCGCTTGTACTCACGAAGCCACGCCGCGTTCTTTGCCCAATACTCACGCCACTCTGCCCGCTTTCGTTCGGGGTTTTGAGCATATAATTCGCGCCGCCTCTCACACCTTGCCTTGTTCAAATGAGGATCGGTTGCCCTACGTAAAGTTCTGGCTTTGTCTGCAAGCCTCATACATTCCACACATGCGCCGGTATCAACTCGACGTAGCGCGTTATGCCCACGCTTGCACAAAACTCTTGCGCCGGGATCAAATAACCTGTAACCCTCGGCTTTGGCGCGTTCCCGCATCAGCGTGAGGATGCTCATTCCCCGCTCGCCGCTTTCTTGTAATCGCGTTGTTCCGATTTCTTAACTTCGGGACACGTATAACGCCCGGTCACTCGGTCATAAAGCAACGTCACCAAACCTACTCTCCCGTACGTTTTGAATCGCACTTTCTGGACGTGAATTTCAACCTCTCGCGTATCTTCAACTTGATCTCGATGGATGGTGATGCAGTTATCCGCCTTCGCCCACCAGTGAGCGCTTCCGGATACATCTCGAGGTGTCGGCACCGGATATTTTCCATCACGATCGCGGTACATCTTTGACGGGTGCGCGACCAACCAAAGGTGCATATTCATAAGGCGCACGGCCTTGATTACCGCCGAAAGAGAATGACTGACGTACTCCGTCTCGCTCATGTGCGAGGGCCGATTGTGTTCTAAAGAATTCCACGGATCAATGACGCAACCCAACTTCGACCCGGATTTTGCTGTGATGTGGTCGTTCGCCATTTCCACTAGAATCGACACTATGTCCGGCTGATCTGGCTTAGCGAAAAAAAACTTGTCAGCCATCCACGCCTCGCCAGCATCCAAGTCGTCAATATCCATCCTCGGCGTACGCCCGTGATTGAAAGGCTTGCCGATGTAGAGTTCGAGAATGTTTGCGTGATGTATTGCGAGGGGCCAATTCTCCGGTGAGAAAATGTAGAACCGCCACGGTTCCTGTTTCGCTAAATTCACCATGAGCGCGTCAACCCAGGCACTTTTCCCACTGTGCGGAACCCCGGTAACAAGCGTCCACTGCCCCAGCCCCACGGTGTAGTGCCGATCGACCAGCGGCCACCCGGTTGAAGAACCCCGCGGCAAGCCCCCGGCTTTGTAGAGATCGACCACATCGGCGTGGATCTGGTGGTGCGGCACTATCACAGGGCGACTTTCCTGGGGCCTTCCTGCCCCCGATTAACGGCGTAGCGTTTCTCTAGAATTTTGACGAAATTGCCTTGGACGATTAGCCACTCGAGGTCAGCGAGAAATCGGTTTCTGCCCGGAGGCGGCGTTACCCTGCCGCAGAGATAATCGGATTTCTTAACGAACCCGAAGAACCACTCCCACCAAGCCAGGGATTGCCGGGTTTTGTCCTCCCGCCACCGAGCCTGCAAGTAGCCCTTACGGGTAGAGGTCCAAGACACAACATGGGGGCACTCAGGGAGGATCCGGTGGTAGAGCTCGATGATCTGCTCGTGGGGGCAGTCTGGCGTCTTGGACGCAGACACCTCACCTTTAGGTGAGGTAGTACTTAAGGAAGTAGAAGATGAAGATGAAGATGAAGATAGCTGTGACTTCGACGTGACTTCCGCGTGACTAGCACCTAATGTCACGCCATTGTCACGCTCTAAACTATGGCCTTTATTCCTATGGTTACGCTGTCTCCTAGCCCATTGCTTGCGGTTTTTCTCATCCTGGACCATGCGCCGCGAGTAGATCACTCCTTCATCGGTGCGCGAGAACACCTTGTTGGTGTCAAGCTCCTGTACCCACTCTGTCACGCTGATGTCACGCTGCCCCAAAAGCCGGGCCAGTTCTTCAGTGCTCGGGCTTCTGCCGGCAATTAAAAGATGACCGTACGTGCTGGCTTGGTGCATGAAGCACATCATCTCGAGCCACAAACCCCTAGCGGGCAACGAACATAGACGTAGCCCAGCATCGTTGAGCCAGTCTCCTGGATAGAACTGAAATGAGGGCCGCTTCACGGTGGCCCCTACTTCTCGGCCACCTCATAATCCGGGTATCGTTCAGGGAAGTATAGGTGCATCTCAGTCAGGGCGGAACCGAAGTGTTTGACTAGTGCCTCAGCCGTTTCCTTGCGGGGCATGTGGCTCCCGGCCTCGAGTTTGGAAAGCGTACCCTGGTCTATATCCACGGCTTCCGCTACCTCGGCTTGGGTGAAGCCGCGGGATTCACGGAGCTTTTTCAGGGGGGTCTCGGCTATCATTGTGGGTCCTTTCATGCGTAAAGTTGAACATAATACATGCCGCTTGACAAGTCAATCTCCAATATGCAAGCATTGCAACCTCAATCCAACGGAGGACACTATGAGCGAAGTAGCGGTCGTTGAGCGGTATCCAGTAGCGCAGGGCGGGGCTCTTTCTGCAGCACAGGTCAGAGACCGGGTAAACCTGATTCAACAGGTGATGCGCTCGGTGATGAAGGACGGGACGCACTACGACGTGATACCGGGAACGGAGAAGCCTACGCTCCTGAAAGCCGGTGCGGAAGTCCTTTGCATGACTTTCCAGATCGCCCCATCCTACGTCGTGCAGGACTTGTCCGGGCCTGAGGAGGTGCGCTACGCCATCACTTGCACCGGGACTCACCAGCAAACTGGGGTGAAGCTCGGGGAGGGCTTGGGCGAGTGCTCCTCGAGCGAGGAAAAGTACAAGTGGCGCCGGGCCTCCAACAAGGAATGGGAGCGCGCCCCAGAGGATCGCAAGCGGGTGAAGTACGGCTACAACAAGTCCGAGCGCAAGGAATACGAAATCCCGCAAGTGAGGACTGAGCCGGCCGACGTTGCCAACACGGTGAGGAAGATGGCAGCGAAGCGTGCCCAGGTTGCCATGACGCTCAACGTCACGGCCGCCAGCGACATGTTTACCCAGGATCTCGAGGAGATGTCCCCCGAGCTCCGGGATTCAATGACCGAGGGCGAGAAGAAACCCATCAAGCAGCCGAAGGCGATGGAGAAGAAGGAAGTGAGGCCGGAGGGCAAGCCAGAACCGGGGCCCTCTACGCCCGGCAGCATTAACGCGACCCAAACAAAAATGCTCCGCAAGAAGCTGGAGAAATCCGGGAAGGATGAAGCTGGGTTCTGCGGGCACTTCGGCATCAAGGCTGTAGAGGAATTGCCGATGGCGAAGGTGAACGAGGGCCTTAAGTGGGCGGAGGCATCATGAAAGACGGTGGACCAGCGTTTCCCATTCCTGTTACAGAAGAAAGGTTGCCAATAGCAATTAATGGCATGTCCCTGCGCCAGTGGTATGCGGGGATGGCGTTGCAGGGATTGCTTGCAGATTCACGCCATCACGCAGAAGCCCTAGCCAGAAGGCATGGCACCGATAGCAAGCTCGTCGAAATCTTCGCCAAATTCGCGTTCTCATTCGCTGACGCCATGATCGCTGAGGAGGAGAAGAAATGAAGCAGGAAGCCCTACCGCTCGAATGTAACCCGGGTTCCGAGGAGAACCTGAGAAGGGCGTACGAGGCATCCGCACTCCCGGGATTGAACTACACCTTCGAGCGGGCGATGCGAGACCCGGCGATGAAACGCTGTCTCTACAACGTAGCGGAGGCTCTGATAAAGCCGTTCAGCTATCGGCCCCGGGTTGAATCCATCTGCCCTGCTTGCGGGGTGAAGCACACCGGGTCATTCACCTACTGCAGCGCGTGTCAGGACGCAATGAACCGTGGCGAATAACCCGGTGGTGACGTGCGACGAGGACCACGTTTACCGAGCTGAAGGAGTGATCGTGCCGGGAGTGACCGAGGTGCTTTCGATCTTCGCGGACTATGCCCGGGTTCCGCGGCACGTCTTGGAGGCCAAGCGCATCCTCGGCAGGGCGGTCCATCGTTGCATTGAACTCTACGAAGCGGAGCAACTAGACCCGGATTCGGTGGACGACGCGGTGATGCCATACCTGGAGGGCTGGATACGGCTGAGAAACGATATGCCCGGTTACGTGTTCGCTGCCGAGGAAATTATTTACCACAGGAAGTATGGGTTTGCTGGACGACTCGATATTAACTACGCCCTGAAGCGGGACGATTCGCTCTGGCAGTGGGACGTGAAGTGCGTTGACACGATGAGCGATGCGACGGCACTGCAAACGAGCGCCTATCAGGAAGCATGGAACGACGGACACCCGGACCAAAAGATCACGAAACGGGCAGGAGTGCAGCTTCGGCCCGATGGGACGTACCGCTTCCATGTCTATAAAGAACGAAGCGACTTCGGCGTGTTCCTGAATGCCTTAAATTTGAAACGGTGGATGATGAATCACCGATGAGGTTCTGTTCAATTCACGGCTGCGAGAGATCGGCCCACGCAAGGGAGCTATGCTCAACGCATTTGTCACGTCTATATGTGCGCGGCTCGACCGATGATCCGCAAAGGCAGGGACCATGTTTAGTTGATGGCTGTAACAGAAAGGCAAAGGCACGGAATCTCTGCGCGACCCACGTAACTAGATTCTATAGGCATGGAGAGACAACGCCCCCAGTCAGGCTTGGTGCGGATGAGCGTCGCAAGCGGAGACGGGTGCAGCAGAAACGCATCTTCAAGAATTACTACGACAAAAACAAGCGCGAATTATTGAACAGGGGTGCGGAGTGGAGACGCGAAAATTCCGAAAGAGTGCGGAGAAAGAACAATGAGTGGAAAGCCTCCAATAAGGAGCGCGTGAGAGCCCATCGCGCGAGTCGTGAAGGCAAAAAACGATCCGGCGAAGGGAGAATATCAGCAGATTTGGTGCGGCGCCTATTCATTTTACAGCGCAGACGGTGTCCGGTTTGCCGAGAAAAGCTAGGTGGTAACTACCACATAGACCATATCAAGCCGTTGGCGATCGGCGGCCCGCACAGAGACGACAACATTCAATTGCTCTGTCCACCATGCAACATGCAGAAACATGCCAAGGACCCGATTGCATTTATGCAACAACGTGGTTTTCTATTATAGGACGCCCATGACCGACATTCAGACGCTCGCCGTAGAAGTCTCACAACCACTTGCCGAGGCCAAACAATTCCGGGTTTCAAACTCGGAACAGTATCAAGCGGCCGGTGAACGTCTGAAGGGCATCAAGCTGCTCCTAAAAAAAGTAGGAGACACCTTTGATCCCATTATCAGTAAGGCCCATGCCGCCCATCGCGAGGCCGTGGCACGCAAGAAAGAACACGAACAACCATTGATGTACGCAGAGGCACTATACAAGCAGGCAATGCTTATCTATCAGGCCGAACAGGAGCGAGTACGACGCGCAGAACAGACTCGGCTTGAGGAGCAGGCCAGACAGGAACGGGAGAAGCTGGAAGCCCGCGCTGCCAAGGCCGCAGAGAAAGGCAAAGAGGAGAAGGCTGCAGAACTCATGGCTCAGGCTGCGACCGTTGCCACGCCAGTGCTTGAAACCCGGATCCCAACCGTGACCGGGATTTCCACCCGCTCAACCTGGAAGGCGGAGGTCGTGAGCAAGTCCGAGCTCATCAAGGCGGTCGCGGCCGGCGCCGTACCCCAGGCCGCCCTCATCCCGGATACGGCGTTCCTCAACCAACAAGCCCGATCGCTGAAATCAGAGCTCAACTATCCGGGCGTGAAGGTGGTGGAAGTCCAAGGCATCGCATCCCGGTCTGCGTGAATGGACCTCGCCCTTCTCATCGTGATGGTGGTTTGCCTCTTGGCCCTCCAATTCTACTGGGATGATCGGCCATGATGCGCTCCCGCACACCCTGGGACTGGCGGCTGAAGCTCTATCCCTTCACCGTAATTCCCTGGATTTTCTATGTCACAGCGGGTGGCTCACTAACCCCAAGCCGGACGCCGGAAGCTTCGGGGGGCCACTCCGTTGCGGCACCTTTCAATGTCGCAGCTAAAGGAGGTGATTCCAATAAATCCCTCGGAAAAACGACGCGAAGCAATCCGCGAGGCGATGTAGTAACGGGGGCCGCGCATCCGAACAACGCGGCAAGATCTACGATACCTTTCAATGTCACAGCGGGGCAGGAGCGTGAAAGGCGAATGGGAGTGGAAGCGAACCCGCAAGGGCTTAGCGCCAATGACAGGACACGATGGGGAAACAATGCCTCATCAGATACGGTGGAACCCCGGACCCATGCCCTTGCTGTGACACCTCAAACCGCCGCCTTTCCAGACCGGACCTGCTTCTATGGCAGGTATCCGCTGGAATCTTTCTGCTTCGTGCTGACTCAAGAGAGAGGATAGATCATGACCGCCGGGAGATTCGCTTGCAAACATGGACAGGCAACGCGCCGAAGCCGCCGAGCACGGGCGGGAAAAGGAGAAAGCATGAACGAAAAAGAGTCGAATCTATTGCAGGCCCGTCTATTGGCTGTAATCGCGGAGGAACTCGTTAAATTGTCCGCTGCCGGGCCTACGGGATATTGGAATCAAAAGTTAGCTGAGCGGCTATGCGCCAGAGCGGAACAGATACGGTGCATATTCGTAGAGGCAAAGCCATGACCCCTTCCACCCCGCAGAGTGAGACGTCGCTCGACCTAACGAAAGTGTCTACTCCGCGCTGCGCTGCGGTGCTGAGGCAGGCATTGTGGAAGAAACCAATGCGTGAACTGGCCGAGCAACTAGAACTTGAACTTGGAATTATGGAACGCCGACTGCGGGAGGCGCTGGCAGAAGTCAGAACAATGCACGAAGCCTACAACAAGCGAGAGTGCGCCGAAGCCGCCGAGCGCCGCGTTGAGCGGGAGGGATTACCTTGGTGCGAAGTGCATGGTCCTTATCGTGGAAGTGGTTGTCCGCAGTGCTTCTCCGCCGCCCGCTATAAATGCCGCCCCAAAGGACGACAATGAAGCTGCCGAATGAGCCGACGCGATATGTGACTGATGTCGAGGGAAACCTTGAGCCACATCGGGGCGGCGGCCTTATATTGTGGAGCGATTACCACGCCCTCCGCTCCCTGTGCGAGCAGCTAAAGGAAGATGCGGAGAGATATAGATGGCTGCGGCAGCATCCTATATTTCTTGGGTGGGATGAAGATTACAGCGATAGCGGAATAGACCGCGAGGTTGACGCCGCCCGGAAGGAGTCAGATGACAAAGGCTGAGAAAGCGGTGGTGAATGCGGCGATGCGGTGGTATCAATCTGATTGCTTAGTTGGCAAAGATTGGAGTCATACGCATGTGCCAGAAGAAAGAGTAAACGGATTACGTAATCACTGCGCCCGTCTCGCCAAGATGAGGGGGAAGAAGAAATGAAACGACTATTCGCAATCCTGATGCTGTGTTGGGTGCCAACACTGGCTGAAGCCGAGCCTTGGTTCATCGAGGCCGCTATCGGATCAGCCCATCATTACCGATACCATTCCGAGGGCGACAACTACTGGCGCACGGATGCCTACCCCGGAGAATCCTACGATATGGATTCGCTGAGTTGGCGCATCGGGGTCGGTAGGAAACTAACTGGCAATTGGTCGAAGTGGTCAATGACCGCGAGCTGGGTCAACCTCGGGCGTAATCAGATCAGGAATGGGCGCGGAGTCTCGGACGATGACTATGACTCGAATAACCATGTGTGCCTGCGGCGCTGCGATCAAGTGTATCGGGTGGACTTGACTGGGAAAGCGAAGGGGCCGGAGTTCGCCGTAAGGCGGGACTTCGACAATGGGCTGTATGCCCGTGGCGGGTTGTTCCTGTGGCTCTCGGAGGTCAGGGGAACGATCCAAGACCCCAGCGGCTACGCCCATCCCTACTACGAGCGCAAGGAAATGCTGGCCCCGTTCTTGGGCCTCGGCTATCGCTACCAGTGGGTGTTTGTGGAAGCTACGGGGTATCAGGCGCTCGGCTCGGGATTCCCCCTGAGCAAGCGGATCGTCTCAATGATGGGTGGGTTGCAAATACCATTCTAGGGTTGGGATCGTGTACAAGCGAAACGGCATCTGGTACATCAGCATTTCGGGAGTTAGGCAGTCGGCTAGAACGACTATTCGGGAGGACGCCAAACTTCTTGAACACAAGCTCAACAAGGAAGCGTGGGACAAGAGAAACGGACTGGTGGTCCGGGTTTCAAGTGCGGCTTCCCCCATCGTGCGAAAGCGCCGGGTTCGGGGGCGGGATAGGTGGCTGACGATCGAGGAGTGGTACAAGTTGTCGGCGGAAATGGGCAATGATCTACAGGATGTAAGTCTATTGGCGCTCGCAACCGGGTTACGACAAGCGAACGTCATCGGCCTGCGGTGGACCTGGCTACATGGGGACTGGCTCGAGATACCAGCCGAATTCACCAAAACGCGCAAGCCCTATGGGATACCGCTTAACCGCACAGCCCAGGGGGTGATCGAGTCCTCCAGGGGGAACAAAGTAATGCACGCGCAGCTCGTGTTCACCCGCGGGGCCAAACCTTGGAACCGGGTTACTCTCTGCCGGCAACTGAAGGATGCCGTTGCTCGAGCCGGGATACCGGGGTTCACGTTCCACGGCTTCCGTCATACCTTCGCCTCCTGGCTCGCCCAGAAGGGAGTCTCAGAGGCTATCCGGGCTCGCTTGGGCTGCTGGCGAACCGGGTCTATGACCGACCACTACGCCCACTTCGACGTGCGCAGCCTTATGCCATACGCACGTATCATTGATGGTGTGCTTAACCCGGCCCCGTCTGAGCAAACATCAGGGCAGTTGGGCTAGTCGCGCTGGGCGATGAGGGATGCGCGTCGTTCATACCATGCCTTCGTTGCCAGACTCAGTTTCAGCTTTGTTTCTGGTGAGTGATGGCGGCCAAGCCACACCCTGTTGCCGCGCTGCGCCTCAGATATTTTCGCGCGGGCCTGCGGTGAGTGTTTCCTTCCAAGGAAAGCTCCCTGACGACCGCGCAACGCGGTGGAAAGGTTCTTGCGATGTTCTGGAGAAACTTGCCTGCCTCGCTGCGCTTCGGACATTTTCGCGAGCGTCTCTGGAGAATGTTTCTTGCCGCGGTGCGCTGCCGACATATTCGCTCTACATTCGGCGGAAAAGGGAGCGCGCTTTTTCCCGCGCAACGCCGCCGAAGTGTTTGCTCTATGTTCTGCGGACCTCGGCTTACCGAGCAGCGCTGCCGCGTGCCTTCGGCGTAGCCAGCCATACGCCTTGTTGCCCGTGGCTCTCTTCGCCATGGCCATCGCCGCATGGGCGAGCTTCGCGTTTCCCGGATACATTTTTACGAGGATTTGATGTGCTACGTAATGTTCCTCGGCCGTGAGGTCCACCAGATTGCCGAGTTCGTTGCCGCCTCCCATGCAGCACGGCAGAACGTGGTGACGCTCGCGGTAGCCGACAAGTACCCGACCGCGTGCGCGGCCGATCAGGCGGGCGTAGTGCGCAGGGTAGTTCACGGCTCTATTTTACTTTTCGATGTGGGGAGTCTCAGGCCCTATTCCGAGCTGATAGACGGGATTCTCATTACGGGAGAACGGGATGGAATGGATAAGCGTGCTTGACCGACTCCCGGGCCAAGATATGCCTGTATTCATGGTCGAACCCCATGCCGTATGGGGTTCGCCGGAACCGGGTGGGGTAGTCCTCCTGGGGATCTTCAAAAGCGGAGAATTCTTGGCGGACAGGGGCCAAGGAGCTATTGTCCGTCCGACGCACTGGCTACCCATACCCACACTGCCCTAGCCCCGCCTCGCAAGGCGTCAGGGGTCTAGGAGGGCTTTCTAAGGTTGCGCGGCCTGCTGTGCCATGACCCAGAGCTGAAGCTCGGTCAGCCTATCCGTCACTTCTTGAGCGTGTCGTAATAGCTCGACCAGTCTTTGATTGTGGCCGGCGTCATCAACTGGGCGGGCGGTTGAGGGAAGCTGGGACAAGGCACTGCAACCGGCACTGAGACCGGCGGACTTGCACAACCGATCTGCCCGAGCAGTGGCAGCAGCAGCGCGAGCACCCAAACTCTTGATACGTTCATTGGCAATCCTTTCGCGGTTTTTGAGAATTCTGGCGTTTTCCTCCAAAGCTACTTCTCCAAGCCTCTGGACTTCGCCCTTGAAAGCCTCGTACTCCCCGGCAATTCTGGCCTTTTCCTTGAGTGCTCCGTTGTAAAGCCAGCCTGTGCCAGCGAGCATCAACGAAAGCACGCCTATCGTGATACCCAAGCCAAGCGTCAATGATCCGCGCTGTTTCATCCAATCTCCTTTGCCTCAGCAATGTGACCGGAATCAACGAAACGGTCTCCTGGCGCATTGCGGATGACGAGAAACACGCGGTCATCGTTCTCGATCGCCGCTTGTAGTTCGCGTTTTAGGCGGTCCAAAATCTTGCGTGCTGTTCCACCGCTGATCTGGCCCGCTATCTCATCGATCCTGTCACCGACGATGATGCAGCCGCTCGTGTCCGTATCCCGGTTCCCGGCATGAATCAGGATATTCGTGAATCCAGCCACATCAAGTAGGCCGATGGTCTCCCGACCGAAGCGCGACGAATCGACGAACTCGAGCTCATAACGCCCTGCAGGGATCGCAGTCTCATGCATGAGCTTCTGCTCGCGCAATTCATCCTCGAGCGTGCGACAGGAATAGGCTCCAGCACAGTCGAGATCCCCGAACATCCATGTCGTGGAACTCGCCCTGCGCTGGAGCGTCCATTCGATCTCCATACCGTCCCCCCTCAGAAGATCAAGGCACCTAGAGCGAATGCGCCCGCAGTCCAGGCGAGGATGATCGCCCAGCTCATCGGATGGTTCTTTGCGAGATCGAGTACCTTATCGGCCAGAGTGTCAGCCCGTTGCTTCAGTTCATCGGTTCTCATAGTCATCTCCTTTCAAGTGATAGCAGGTAAGCTAAACATCATCAACCATACCACGGCGACGAATGTAACGACCATGATACGGCAAATTGATTCGATCATCCGGTGATGCCTTGCACCGGATTTGGCGGCAGTGCGGCGGGCAGGGGTTCAACGCGACCGTTCCTGCCTTTCAGATCGACATAGAACTTGAACATCAGGCCCTGCATAATCCCCCAGGGCGTGAGCACCGCTCCGAGGATAGCTGCCTTCTCTGTCCCTGAAAGCTTGGTTTCGATATCGTAGGGGAAATCCAATGCCCACTCCACTACTCGTACCGTCAGCCAGAGCGTCGTCGCGATCACTGCCAAGCTGTCTATATGATGGTGCTCGGCCCAGCGCCAGAACGAGTGACTGGTGCGCTTCGCCGTGAGCGCAGTAGCGACTAGAAGCCGCTGGTCGCCAGCCCGTCTCGAGTCAGCGTTCATTTTGGCGGATGGATGTAGCCGTGGTATGTAAGCCAAGATAACAGCGCAAAAAGCACCGCCCCAGCCGCCCATAAAATTTTCCTAACAACGGAACGTCCGATGTCCTCGTAGATAGAGCGTAGGATGGCCTCGCGGATAGCCTCCACCTGTTCGTCTGTGAGGCCAGCGTTCTTGCGTCGTTCCTCTCCGGGTTCATCCATCACTACTCCTAGATCGCGCTCATTTCCTATGCTCGTCCCACCACAAGTACAGCGCCCGTATCAGCATCACCACGAGCAATCCGACGAGTACTATCGCCGTGAGAATGTAGGCCAAAACGTTCATTACGAATGTCATTCTGCAATCCGATCATTCTTACTCCTGGCCCGGTCTCATGGGCACACCCAAGTCTTTCAGCAACAGCCGTATCCTGGGAGAGAGTTTGCGGATCTCCATTTCCATCTGCTTCTCGGGCGGCAAGGACTTGTTCACGGTCTCTCTCACGGCGTTTCTGATTTCGGTCAGGGATTCATGCAGTACAACGCCCCGCATGGCGTCCGGCAGTCGTTTGTAGCCAGCGGTTTCCACCACCGGGGACAGTGCACCCTCTACAGCGATACCCATCATCTCGGCGTATTTGCGGTCCACTTCCCGGTCCCCAGTTGTAGCCAACACAGCACGGCGGTCGAAGCCAAGCCGCTCCAATTCCTTCTCCACCGGGTTCTTCGGGCCGTGAGTGGTGACACCAGTGATCTGCCGCAAGGCTGGATCAATGGTGACGATTGGGCCGGCTCTTGTCGGTATCTCGGCTTCCGGCAACGTTTGCGAGACACCGGGAATCCGGGACTTGAGCGGGCCCAGAAACTCCTGCCGCGTATCCCGGGTGATCGAGACGCCCTCCGTGATCTGGTCGTAGGCATCCCGGAACGTACTGAGCGGGGTCAGGAATCCGGACAAGAAATCCCCAGACAGTTCCGCTCCTTTGGTTGCGAGTTTCTTTTCATCCGCCGTTTGGCTCATCAGGTTGAGTGCGTTGTCCAGCAGGTAAAGCCCGGTTCCAGCACGCATGTTGGTGGACAGCAAGCCCTGCGCGATGTCATTCCCGGTCAACTTGTAGAGCGTTCCTTCCTTCTGTTTCTTCAGCACATCGGCCACGAACAGGTAAGATACGAAGGGGTTGAACGGCCGGAGATCATGAATATTCCCGGTTTCCGGGTCCACCGCCTCATACCACTTCTCCCCCGCGTACTCGGAATCACGGAACAGGAAGGCAGCCCCCAATAACCCGGCACCTATCGTCGCCTTGCTAATGACCGAGACATCGCCTTTGGCAAAGGCTTCCCGTTCAGCTTTGGATAAATAACTCAGCACTCCCATCGGGCTGAACTCGTACTGAAACTTGAGGGCGTTGTACATGAATCGGGGGAACGGAATGGCGATGCTCGCCCCAGGCAATTTATTCACTGCATCTATCAGCGCACGCTGCCAAGTCCCCCCCTTCGGGGTCTCGGCAAAAGTCTTGGTGAGCGCGGTATCTACGGCCGCGGCAACAGCTTCATCGGGAATGCGCCCAGTGCGGTTGTTCTGGATGATGTCGTGGAGATTCAAGCCACGATTGCGGAGCTCGACATCGAGGGCCGCCTGAAAGATGCCGCGGCGGATCACGAACTCCTGGGTGCGGTTCAAAACATTGACCGCATCAACCCCGGTTTGAATACCCTCCCACACTGGGCCTTCTAAGGTTTGGCCGGTCTGTCTCTCAATGTCGGAGAGGTATCTCTGGAACAAGCGTTGTCGTTCATTCGGAAATGCCTGCAGGATTTGATCGGTGTTTGCTTTGTTCCGCTGGAGGAGCGACACCACTTCGTTGAATCCATCCAGCGGTTGAACGGTCACTTCGCGCCCGGTTAGTCTCTGCAGCCAGTTGTCAATCGGGGCCTGTATCACATCGAGGCCGACGCGCCCAGTTTGGGTAATGGCGTTACGCACCGCAGTTGCGGGCTGCGTCACAAGCAATGCGCGCCAAGTGTCGGTGATCTTCTTCCAGAATGGACGCACCAAGACCGCATCTTCTGGTATTACCCCCGCAGCTTGTAGTCTCGCCCACTCCTCGGGAGTCAGGGTTTCGCGGGCTTGACGCCATACTTGAGACAACTGCCCCAGTGCGCGTGCGTGTTCCGTGATGCTTTCCCGCCAGATTGAAGCAAGCTCAACTTCAGTCAATCCGTGTGTGGCTAGAACCTCCTTGGGGATCGCCCCGCCTGCGACATAGCGTTGGATGTCATCAGAGATCAGTCTGGTGGGGTCTCTCAATCCCGGGTTCTTCTCGAAGAAGTCCTTGGCAAGACTGGCTATCCCCTTTGTTACGTTGGGGGCTACCTGCGAGGTGAATAGCGGCTCGGCTAGATCACCAATAGTTTCGACCTGGATCGTCTTGCCAGATGTATCCTTGACTGCGATCCCAGTGGGGGCGGGTTCCACGACCGGAGTTGACGATGGCTCAATCTCTGGCTTGGCGGCAGGCTTCTCTGTGGCCTTCGCTTTGCGGCGCCCGAGTCCTAGTGGCAAGGCCAAAAGCGCGGCATTGAGACCAACTTCAACCCCCGTAGCCGCTACTGGACTCCCGGTTTTCTCAAAGGTCTTTTCCCCGGCCAGCCCTATTCCTTCCTGCAACTTTTCAAACGGAAACTGGAGTATCTCGGCGCTGCGCCTCCCTTCTTCCGTTCGTGGTTGATAGGTTAAGGCTTCACCCACCTTGCGTACCGTCTCGACACCGCGCCCGAACGGTGACATGACAAGACCAGCGATGCCGGATACGGGAGCTGCCGCCATCCCACTGAGCAGTTGTGCGCCGCCCTCGAAAGCGCCAACGTAGTTACCCGCAGCACGCTGCAGAATGCCCGGCTTCTCGACATCGGAAAGCCGGGTTCCTTCTGGAATGTCGGATAGCCGAATCGCCTCCGGGATTTCGGACAGACGTATCGGTTCCTCGATCTCTGATAGACGCTGTGCCATTACTTCTTGACCTTCCTCACTTCCTCAACCAGCGGTTCTCCGTCCTTGTCAAAGCCAGTGATCTTCCACGTCTTGCCGGCGCGGGTCAGAGTGTCACCCGCCTTGTACTTCGGCGCTGCGGCAGACTTTGCGGCGGCGCCTGGCCCGCCACCTTTGCCTGCCTTCTCAAGAATGTCTCCGATTGCCTTCTTTATCGGATCAACCTCTTTTGGTCTCGGCTGTACCGGATCCCAGCGAACCGTTCCATCCTTCCCGACCGTGTAGTGTCCTTCCTTCCCTGTCGCCGGGTTTACGCCGAAGCCGGTAGAACCCGGCATATTGATCGTCACGCCCCCAGATTTGGCAATGGCTTCGTCCGCTTCTGTCTGCGTAATGCGCCCCGCAGCAAGATCAGCCTTGATCTTCCCGACGGTGGATTGCGCAGTACCGGCTTCTGATAATTTCTTCTTGCGTACATCGGCTTCTTCGCCCGGACCCGCGATATTCAACGCCTGCCAGAAACCGGGTGTACGCATGGCAACCTCGGCCTCCTCATCGCTCAATTGAGCGGCTTTCGGAAGGTACTGCTGGGCGTCCATGAACTCAGAGGTTGTGATAACCCCGTCCTTCTTGTATTTCGCAACGACATCGGGGGGCGCGAATTGATCCCATCCGAGAATCCCGGTTTGGGCTTTCTTGGTGGCGAGCTTCAGTACCGACTTGTCCTTGGCTTCCGATAACGCTTTCAGCCCTTCTGGGGTGGCGGCGAATTTCATGAAGCCCCGGGGATTGGATTCCAGCATCAAACGTACCGGCTCGGAGAGAAACGGCATGTAGTCCCGGAACTTCGTGACCAGATCGGGTTTGTCAACGAACACCTTGAACTGGTCTCCCAATCCGGGTCTCTGCTCATTCAACTGTTGTACCCGCACATTTACGAAGTTCTTGCGGTCCTCGCCTTGTAGGTTCGAGGCCCATTTCACGCTATCCTCGATCGCGTCCGCCTCAACTTTGAATTCCTGCAGCTTCGCTAGCTTCTCTTGGCGTTGTTGTTCCAGGCGCTTGTTGAGGGGGGATTCCCTTCCCTGCATTGCAGCACCCGCCTCGCTCATGCCTGAGAAGAACTTCTCCGAGCCGGTCATTTTCGCTATTGCCTGCTCACGGGCGCTGGGACCGGGTGGAGCAAGTCCTATCCCCTGCTGCGGAGGAACAAGCAGGGGAGAGGCTGGGGGCGCAGCGCCAGAGTCGGAAACGAGAAAATCTTCGTTATAGCCCGGCATAATCGACCACCTTGTAGCCGCTGCTATGAGTTTTCACGGCCCACGGTTTCACTTTTGCGACCTCATCGGCCATCGGGCCAAGCCGCAGCGGATCCCTCGCATCCTCGCCCTTGAAGTGATAGAGATGTAGATCAATCCCGGAGTCCGTCTTTGCCACCACGCCGTAGTCGTGTTTCAGCCGGCGGTCGGAGAAGAACGCACCAGCGGCACCGATACCGGCCGCGATCCCGCCGACGCCTTGGACCGTATTCGCAAGGTCAAAGCTGCGTCCGCTGCTGGAACCCGTCGTTCCCCGACGCGCGAGTTCGGGTCCGCGTATGCTTGAAATCCCAATCCCTATTTGCCCGGTCTGCCCAGAGAGCGCAAGCCGATTCTGGTAGGCGCGTTGCCGTAGTTCGTTCTGGAAGTTCTGCGCGGAACTGGCGATGCTTTGCTGGTTAAGGTTGATCCCGCTCTGTACCTGTTGCACGGCCAGCGGATAATTGAGCGCCGCGGTAGCCTCTCCAGCTCGCAGGTTCTTGATGAGGGATGCTTTTTGATCTTCACCACTGCGGGCGAGGAATGCGGCTTCCCTGGAAATGGGAGAGTCCGTCAGCCTCAAGCCCCGGGAATTGGCAAGTTCATCGGCAATCAGTCCGATGCCTCTCCCAGTCTGGATGTCAATATCGCCAGAGCCGGCCTCGATGCCGCGCTCGGTTGCCTCTCTTATCCGGGCCAACTGCTCAGGACTCGCAGCACCCCCCCTACGCAACTCCTCGAGCTGCATGGTCAGGAGCTCGTCCTGAATTGGCCCCAATCTCTCCGTGCGCTCAAACTCAGACTTCGCTAACGCCGCTCTGCGTTCCGGGGTGATGGCGGCATCCAGAGCCGCGGTCTCTACTCCCTGCCGGCGAAGATCGGCCAGGGTGAGATCAAGCAATTCCCGCTGAAAGGGTTGGAGCTGATCCAGATTCGCAAGCTGACGCTTGCCGAGCTCGACGTTGATGCGTGTCAACTCCAGTTCTTCGGCAGTCTGCGGTGCCGGTTGCGAGGACGAACTGCTGCTGCCGCCACTCATCGGATTCTCCACGCCATCAAATTAACGCTCCCGACATTGATCGCCTGATACTTGGCGAGAATGTCCATGAACGCTTTATTCCCGGGTTCCACGGTCCCCAGGACGTAGGAGCACCCGGCCATCTTCAATGTTCCGGCTCCCTGCTCGAGCAACTTCCTGAACGCAATAACCCGGAGCTTGTAGGGTGCGGACTTCTTCGTGAATAGGAACTCCAGCCACCCAACAGGCTTCGCCGGCATGACCTGGATACAACCTATCACTTCCTCGCCCACCGTGGCAATCAGCCAGGATGGGAACACCTTCGACCAGTCGGCACCCGGTACTTCAATGTTGTTCTCCTTCAGCACTCCCGCAATCTCGGAGCCTACGCCATCTAGGGCGAGGCGAATCTTCACCTTGTCCTTGAGGACTTGGGCGCGGGTGCGCTTGGGCACTACCGCAGAAGCCGTCATTTCTGTATGCATCATATCTTCGCCAATTCAGCCTTTAGTTCCGCGAGCGTAATGCCGAACTGGGCAAGTTTCTCCTCGGTGGGACGCGCCCGAAACGCCGTCTCGCGCTTGGCGCGATCTGTTTGTTCCTGCATGCCACGCACTTGAGCGTCTGCTTCTTCCTGAGACGTGAGCGCAATGACGCTACGCTCACCCGTCTGAACATTGACCTCGATTCGTTCCATATTTATCACTCATAACTAATATTAATTGCCCCTGCATCGAAGGTATCTGAACCACCAACAGTTGTAATGCGAACACGATCTAATTCCGCTGAGAGTAATTTCGATCCACTAATGTGGAAAGTCATCGTATCATCACTTCTCGAAAGAAGGCCACGGCAAATCCACGTAAAATCAGTGCTATCTTCCAACACTAAAATTATGGAACCCTGAATAACTGCTGTCACTGTCACTGTGCGTATCCCAAACCCCGTTGTATAATTACTGACACCTGCGCCGGTTGAATCAGTTATAGAACCACTACCCAGATAGCCAGTAACCTCCACACCACCAGCATCACCAAGCTGAATTAGAAGATTTGAGGTGCCATTAGTTGAAACACCTACAAACATAATCGTAATTCGTCGAACACCTGCTGGAATTCCGGTAAAGTCTATGGATGTGCCAGAAGTAGATGCCTGCTCAGTGCCTAGCGTGATGCCTACATTGCTATCAGAGATCGCAGTGTTGAGTTGCGCTAACGTAAAACTGCCAAGCACTGCGGCATTGCCTGTAGAAGTGACGTGGCCCGTCAAGTTTGCATTCGTCGTTACGTTTCCTGCCGTAAGCCCCGCAGCCGTCCCAGTGCAGTTCGTGAGTACGCCAGATGCCGGTGTACCGAGCGCAGGCGTGGTAAGCGTCGGAGAAGTCAAGGTCTTGTTGGTTAGCGTGTCGGTGGTATCACGGCCAACAATCGTGTCGGATGAGTCTTGGAACGTGTAGGTCCGAACCCCAGTGTTCGCGTGGGCTAGAATCCCGCGCTGCGCGAAGGTCTGGCCGGATAGCCAGTGGATGTCGTCATCGAACCTTACGTTTCCGGCATCAATCCACAATCCCCAAGCGTTCGTGATCGTCTCGTTCGTCCCAGCAACCGGGACTCCAGCGATGTACCACGTCGCCGCATCCGTCGTTGTGACCAGTGCGTTCGTCGCCGCCAGCGTGGGTACGGCTACGCCGAAAAACACATGGGCAGCAGCAGTACCAGATCCAGCCGTGTTGTTATCGGTGAACGTCTGAGCGGAAAACCGTTCCACAGACCCGGTTGTGGCCGGCGTCCCGGTCTTGGCCCCAGAAGTGAAGTTCCACGAAACAGCAGCAGAGGAAACTACCTGCGTCGCAGCAGCCGCATCCAGCGTGATCGTCTGACCGTCGAAGTCGAAGGCTCCAGTCACCGGGGAGACCAGTGACAATGCGTTGTTTAAGATATTGGTATTTAAAGCATTTAAATCGGCCGCGCTTAGTACCTCGCCGGCGATAAATGTCTTTAAGGCTGACAGAGCCATCTATGACCTCGCCCAGAGAAAACCGCACTCGTCCGGCATTTTTCTGCCTTTCTTATAGTTGCAAGCTCCGTGCGTTGTTTGACAATTCTCGTAACTATGTTCACCGCCGCTAACGAGCGGAATGCGATGGTCTATGTGAAGTTCTCCCGGACCAACCGGAAGCCCGCAAAGCTGGCAAAGCCCCATGTCGCGCTCATACACGACGGCTGGTTCTACAACCTCCTTTGTACCGCAGCGTTTCCATGCTGATCTGCGAAGCGACAACTCATGTATGTAGTCTGCATCCTTGTAGCGGCCGTGCTTTGTCATCAATTTCTTGGCCGCCTCCTTCTGTAAGCAGCCACATGATTTTGTTCCTGCAACAACTAGGCTGTGAGATGTCGTTTGATACTCTGTCCCGCACGAGCAAATGCAGGCCCAGAGCGGGCTTCTATTGCTGTACTTTCTGCCGATGCGCTTTAGTACCGTTAGCCTTCCGAACTCCAGTCCAGACAGGTCTCGGTGCCTCTGTATACCAATGCTGGATTGGCCGCGCACTTCGTCTTGGAGGCACCCACATGATCTGGTGTACCCGGTAGTTAATGAATACAGGTATCCATTCCACTCTTTCCCGCAATCGCACGCGCACACCACTTGGTATCGCAGCGGGCGCTCGTCTCCCTTGCGGGAGATAACCACAAGGCGGCCAAAGCGTTTGCCGATTACATCCATCTTCGCCATATCAATTCTCGGTTGAGATACTTCCCGGCGTTATCGCCGCCGTGATCGCGTGGCATTCGATATCCTGGTTCACTGCTGCTTGCGTGATCTCATATTGAATCTGGCGGAATTCACCCCCTTCTTCCGCCTCGTAGAAGATGTCCTCATATTGGGCGCCAGCAAGAGTCGAGGTATCGAGCGTGAACTGGTTGGAAGTTGCCGTTCCGAGCACATCACCCCCACCCTGTGCAATCGTGGCCGTTTGCTGTGCGTTCCCATCCCGCGTCCAGCCGAAGGTGAAGTTGAAGTTTCCTTTCGGTGAAATTCCCACGGCGGTCCCAGCGAGCGTTTTCATCAGCATCGGATTCCCGTAATTGAGGAACGGGGTCTTGACATCGAATGAGAGAGCTGTGGACCCGTCTATCGAACGGTCGATGATGTTTAGTCTCCTCACGAAGCCATCGTTGCCCCCGCCGAGAATCCGTCTCACGCCGTTAGTGTCCACGAAAAGACTCAGGCTCGCGTGATCGTAGGAAGGGATGTAGGACCAGCGGATGATGTTCGGCGCCCCGCGGTAATCCATGGCAATGCAGCAGTTGTTAGTCGAGTTGGCGTCAATGGACATCGTGATGAGCACGATCCCGTTCAGGGGGTCGGTGGCAGCCCCTATATTCCTCAGCCGATTGTAGTTCAAGTGCTCGAAAATCCATTTGTTGATGGGCCGGGATAGGGCAGCCTCAAAAAAGTCCCCGAAGGCTGCAGTAGCCGCGAGGGAATGAATACTCCCGAATTGGGAGACGAAGCCGATGTCATCCGCGAACCTGAAGATCGCGTTGTGCCAGCAAGCCCCAAGCCCGTACACGAAAGGAACGCGGGCGAAGGCATCAGACCCGGTTGGAGCACTCCCGGTTATGCGGTGGATCGAGCCCTTGTTCGGTCCCTTGTGTACCCACAGGTCATTCTTGTGGGAGACCAGTCCAGTAATGATGTCCCCGTCGTTCGGGTCGATGTCGATGGAACCGGAACCTGCGCCCGTCCAGTCCTCTGGATCGGTGTTGGCAGAATAATAGAGTCTGGAGGGAAGCGAATAGACTCCAGCCGCCCAGAGCCGGTTCTTGTGGGCCGCAGAGAAAGAGAACCGTGGGGGAGTTCCAGCCAAGTTCTGTGCGGTCGTCTGGTCCCATGACCGGGGAACGTCCGTGGTGGAGTCGGATGAGAAGATCAGCAGATCATCGAAAGTTGAATATGCCGGGATTTTTCCTGACTCCAGCCCGCTCCCGATGGTCGTAGTAAAACTCGCGTCGTCTACATCGGCTAACGCTACAGTTCCAGCATGAAGCACTCTCCGTCTCGCCGGGGAACCAGCCGTGCCCTGCCGCCAATAGTCATATACCCCCATCACGGCGGCACCGGACGCAACAGCGGAACTGTTGACTCGGGATGCCCCGCCGATTTCATGCGGTCCGCCATCCAGCTCGTACAGGCAATCCTGCGCGGTAAGAAGAAACGGAATCACCACCTTCCCGGATTGGTCAGGAGATACGTCAACCGAAGGCCCGAAGTCGGTTGCCCAACCCCCGCCAAACAGGTGACGGATTACAGTTGT
>ERZ1292637.367-Hain-H14-01um-R3-367-length-29046-cov-21_pt1 | contig 23553 bp, 22 predicted proteins | sample MGYA00564405_ERZ1292637 | MGnify/ENA primary metagenome ERZ1292637 (study PRJEB36523, sample SAMEA6512645) | groundwater metagenome | collected 2019-01-09 | study: AquaDiva: Metagenomics assemblies of 32 groundwater samples | reverse complement strand
CGTCGAGTGGGCTCGCGGCCGGCGGACCACTGGAGGAGTTCGCGGACTTCGTGCCGCTCAAGGAGATGCAATGACACTGCAAGAGGTAATTAGCCAGCCGGACAACGGCGCTGACCTATGAAACGATTCTTCTTGCAGAGAGGTGACGAAAACGTCGAGCTTGAACTGGTCGCAGAGAGCGTAGACGAGAAGACCCTAGACATTTATCTGAGAGAAATCGCGTACCACGCCCGCGAATACTGCAAAATCGTTGGTAAGGAACGCAAATGATCTCGGCCCGTGACGCGCTCCATCTCCTCTCCGCGCAGCTCCGACCGAGCGATGCCGAAGCAGCCACAGCACTACTCACCGACGTCGATACCTACGTGCGCGAGCACATGGGACCCGGCGGCTGCGTCGTGCCTGTCGACCCGGCCCGGGTCAACCAGGCGATCGTGATCGAGGTCGAGCGCGTCTGCCGCAGCCTCGGATGGGAAGCTGAGTTCCAGCGAAAGATGGTCCCGTCGGCGTTCGATCCGAGACAGGTCACGAACAGTTTCCAACTGTCTCTCAGACCGTCGGTCTCGGCGTACGAGGAACCTTGATCCTCGGCCAGTTCGCCCACGCGGGCACGATCACCGGCGCGACCCCGCAGGGGACGATCCGTTTCGGTATGAACACGGTCGTGCGCGAGGGCACGCAGGCGCTGCTCGCGCATTCCAGAGCGTCTCACTACCGCTTCGTCGCTTCGCCGCCGTCGGTTGATGCGGTGCGCGCCGAGATGTGGTCGATTATGCCCGGACTGGCCCGAGGCCGTCTACCAGAGGTCACCGTCGAGTCCTTGATCGACTTCGTCTACCGACACGGGCAGGCACCCGACGCCTGGCTCGACCTAGGAGGGGACGTCAAGCGTCCTCACCGGTTTAGACGACGGGTCGGCGGCAGCTATCCGATCGCGATCATTCCACACAGCGTGTCCTACGGCTACTGCCTCCACGACTGGTTTTTGCCGCTGTTACTGGGTGACGTTCGTGCCTGCGACAGCGTCGTCTGCACTTCGCCGTCTGGTCTAGCAGTGGTCCGCGCCACGCTCGACCACCTGACCGAGGACCTCAACCGCCGCGGCCTCGCACTACCATACCGCGGGCGACTCGACGTCGTCCCGCTTGGGGTTGACGTCGAACGATTCAGGCCAGCCGAAGCGAACGCGAAAGACGCGGCGAGGATCAAGTTCGGCATCCCACTCGACGCATTCGCGCTCCTCTGGGTGGGCCGCATCTCGTCGCAGGACAAGGCCGACCTCGTACCATTACTCGCGGTATTGCGCGCGATCGGCCGCGAGCGCCCAGCAGCCCACGTGCACCTGCTCATCGCCGGCACACCGAGGGACGTTGAAGCCCAGATCCTCGCAACTGAAACCGAGCGGCTCGGCATCGCAAACCACGTCATCGCTCTCGGCCAGGTACCGGACGACAACCTACCTACGCTCTACCAGGCGGCCGACGTGTTCGTCTCGCCAGTCGACTCGACGCAGGAGATGTTCGGCATCTCGGTGATCGAGGCGATGGCTTCCGGTCTGCCAGTCATCTGTTCCGACTGGGTCGGCTACCGCGACTCAGTGGTACCCGGCGAGACCGGCATCCTAGTCGGAACTTCACGCATGGTACCCGACCCGGCAGCGGAGTTGGCGGCTGACTTCGCGGAATGGTCGCTTCAAGGCGGCGAGATGCTCGATCAGTGGGTGCAGGCGCAGTCTACGACCGTGGACATGGACGAACTCGCGCGCGCGGTCGTCGATCTCTACGACCACCCGGACCGACGTCGCCAGATGGGCGAGGCTGGCCGTCGGCGCGCGATCGCGGAATTCGCATGGCCACAGATCGTCGAGCTGTGGGACGATCTACTCGACGATTTGCGCACGTGCGACGCGACGCCGATAGTGTCGCATACCTACGAGCGCCCACACCTGGCAGGGCTGCTCACGTCCTACAGGTCTACGGGTACCTGTTGGAACGGCAAGACATGGACGGGCGAGCGGGCGCCCAAGGCGATCGACCCACGCCCACACTTCCGCCTCGCGGCAGAATGTGCCGAGTACCCGGAGGACTCGCCGCCCGGGGCGTTCCGCGTAGCCTGGGAGGACAAGCACGAGGTGGAGGCGGCGGAGCGGCTTCCGGTGCGAGGGGACGGCGACGATCTGCAACGCCTCGAAACGATCGGGTCACCGCTTGAGCGTTTTGAGGCAAAGCCCGAGGTGAAGACCACATGATCGACGCTGGCGAGGTGCTGAAGAATCTGCGGCTCCCAACGCAAGACGAAATCGAGGTTCAACGCATCGGCCAGGAGGTCGTCGCGCGGCTCCGCGACCAGTCCTTCGACGGGACGACGGTGTCGATCGAGATACCATGCGGCGATGGTGAAGAGCAGCATCGGCGCAGCCAGCGGATCGTGTTCGCGGTCAAGCGGCGTTTCGAGATGCAGCGGTGGGCGGTCTACCTAGAACCGTTCATCGTCGATGCTCTCGGTCGGCCGAAGATCCACCGGCTCTCCTTCATGCTCGACGCCGCGGCGCTTCGCCAGGGTGGCGCGGCTGCTCCGACCAACGGCAACGGGCACGCGCAGGTGTCGCTCCGGTCGCTGGCCGAGGAATTGTCGCTGCTCTACGGCGGCGCCCAGGCCACGCCGAGGCCGCTCCCGGCAGAGGTCGACATCTCGGTCATCTTCGGCACCTTCGACCGGTTGGAGGTGCTGAAACGCGCCGTCGCCTCGGTGCGGAGCTGCGTCGGCGACCTCACCTACGAGATCGTCGTGACCGACGGCGGCTCTACCGACGGCTCCCGCGCCTGGCTGGCGGCGCAGCCGGACGTGGTCCTGGTAGGCGAGCGCAGACTTGAAGGCGCCGTCCACGCCTTCAACCAGGCGTACGCACTCTCGCGCGGGAGGTACGTCGCCAACTTCAACGACGACGCGGTGTACCTGAACGGCGCGCTCCAGGTGGCGGTCAAACACCTGGAGACGCACCCGGAGGCCGGCCAGGTCGCGCTCAAGTTCCACGACAAGGTCCAGGGTAAGGAGGTCGTGAACGACGTCTTCGACCCCAAGACCTTCCCCGAGGTCACGTGGCCAACGACGTGCGCGAACTTCGGCGTAGTCAGGCGGGGCGTAGCGGAGAAGATCAGCCACATCCAAGGCGGCTTCTGGAACCCGTGCTACCGCACGTACGGCGCTGATTGCGAATTTTCGGCCTGGATCCACCGGCTTGGGCTCAAAGTCGCTAAGCTGGACGACCGACTCTACGTCGATGACCTGCGGACCGAGGATGCGCTCCGGAAGACCAACGACCGCGCACTCCGCGAAGACACTTGGGCGCTCAATCGCAGGTGGCCAGCGGCGGCGTGGAAGCCAGACGGACCAGAGCCGGCCGCGACGGAGGCTGAACTCGCCAAGCTCAGGGCCAAGGTGACGCCGCAGATCATCGAGGAGAACCTCATCGTCGAGAAGGCGGACGGGACCAAGGTGTGGGCAAACCCAGAGAAGCACGCCGCAGCGGTCGCGGTGGCCGAGGCGTCCGCGTGTGCCTTCCCGATGCCCGACGAGGAGCCGCGGCTGCGCAGGATCGCGCGCGCGATCTGGCCGCTCGACGCCTCCGGCTCACCACCACACGTCGCTGACCTGACGAAGGAGCGCATTCTCCACGTCGCGCTGGCGACGAAGGAGGACCCACAGGCCGGGCTCACGCGCGCACTGGTCGACTGGTCGATCTACGACCCGACACTGAAGGCCAGCGTCGTAAAACAGCTCACCGGCGGCGAGGTCGGCCGCGCCGAGTGCTACGCCCAGGTGAACTGGCTGGAGTTCCCGGACCCGTTGGTCCGGCAACAGAAGGTCCTCGACGCCGCGGCGATGATCAAACCGACACTCGTCCTCATGCAACTCCAGGAACCCGATGCCATCTCGCCCGAGACGGTCCGCACGCTGCGCCAACTCTCAGACCGCCGCTGCGTGGTCGCCGGCTGGTGCGGCGACATCGCCGGCCCGAACGCGATCTGGGACCTCGGCTGGCAGGTGCCACTCGCCCGAACGTTCGATCTCTGGCTCCACTCATCATACTCACACGTCCGCGTACTGCGGGCGCTCGGTGTCCACTGCGCGGCGTACCTACAGATCGGCTACGACGATCTCCAGTATCGGCCGCCGCTCGTCGCCCCACCGAACCGGAACAACACGGCCGAGAAGATGGACGGAGGCGACCTGCTCGCGGTCGCCTACTCGGGCGAACCCCTCATCACCGCGGCCGACGTCGAGGCCATGACCTACGGCGACTGCCGGGCCGCGGGCAGAAGCTACGACGTAGCCTTCCTCGGCACGCGGTACGCCGACGACCACCCGCTGCTCGCGAGGATCAAGAGGCACGACGGGAAATTGCGTGACGAGGTCGTCGCCAGACTCAAGGAGGCCCACGGCTGGCGGTTCGCGCTCCATGGAGCAGGCTGGGACCGAGCACGGCCGATCGCGCTCGATCGCGCGCACGTCGCCTACCAGCGTGCCAAGGTTGGACTCTGCGTGAGCCTCCAGAGCGACCTCGATCGCTACAACTCAGACCGGCTGCACCGGGTCCTCGGCTGCGGGGCGCTCGCGCTCGTCAAGCACTTCCCGGGCATGGAGACGTGGGGGCTGCGCCACGGAGAAAACTGCCTCGCTTGGGACACGGCCAGCGAGGCCGCCGAGATGGCGAAGTTCGGGGTCACCGCCGAGGCCGACCCGATCCGCGAGGCTGGCGCGAGGCTGGCAAGGGAGTCGCTGACGTGGTCGGCAAGGACGCTGGAGATGTGCACGTACGTCGAGGCGATGCGAGAAGCTAGGTGAGCCTTCGCATATTATGGGTCGGCGACCCGCCGCTGGTCTACACGGGCTACGGTGGGCAGGCAGCGCTCTTCATCCCGCGACTCCGCGCTGCGGGACACGACGTCGCACTCCTCGCGGTCGGCGGCTCGGCCGGGGCGACCTACGTCACTCCCGACGGCCTCAAGGTCTACCCGACCGTGCTCGACCCGCGCGGTAACGACATCGTGGCAGCCCACGCGCGTGACCACCGGGCCGACGTCGTGCTCACGCTCGGCGACCCGCACGTATTCGATCCAGCCGTCTACCGCGAGCTGCCGTGGCTCGCATGGGCGCCGCTCGACTTCGAGACGCCTACGAAGGCCACAAAGAGGTCGCTGGAAGCGGCGCGGTGGATCTGGGCGCCGAGCAGCCACGCCGAGGCGGCATACAAGAAGTTCCATTCGCGCGTGACACTCGTACCACACGGCGTACACTCAAGCACCTTCGTCTCTACCGCGAAAAGGGATGATGGTCGATTCATCGTGATCGCGATCGCCGCGAACAAAGGCACACCTTCTCGCAAGGGCTTCTTTGAACTTTTTTCTGCGTTTCGATGCTTCGCAGCCAATCGATCACCATCACCGATACTCTACCTGCATACAGACCCAGCAGGCATCGCCGGTGAAGACCTCATGGAAATGATGGAAATTGCCGACCTAGACCCGACCCTCGTTACTTTTCCTGACCGCTACCGCTACCTGTGTGGCGGCTACACTGCGTCAAACCTTGCATCCATGTACGCCACCGCGGACGTCTACCTCTCAACATCGCACGGAGAAGGCTTCCACCTTCCCGCTGTCGAGGCCCAGATGGCGGGACTACCAGTGATCGCGGCCGACCATACAGCTAATGCAGACACCTGCTGTAGCGGCAAACTAGTACGGTCCATCCCCTATGTACCGTTTGACGGTGCGACGACATGGCGACGACCGATCGTCCAGGATATTACGGAAGCACTAATCGAAATCAACAATGTCCTCAGTATCATTCGCAGCAAAGAACATCGGAACCGAATACGCGACCAGGTCATGCACTTCGACATCGATCGAGTGCTCAAGGATAAGTTCCTGCCAGCACTGACAGAGGTCGAGAGGCAGGTGCGAAATTGAAAGCATCCCGCTGGAAGGCGTACTTGCCGATCACTACGAAGGTCAAGGTCTCGCGTGCTGACATCGAATGGTTTGCCGCGCGAGGCGTGTCGAAGGACCGACTCGCAGGGGCGCTCGCAGTCATGAGGCACGTCCGACGCGATGTACTAACATTACGTTACCTCAACCTTCCAAGACCTGACGATTATATCCTACGCCTTAGTTTCCTCGTCCACGACCGCGATAACGGCGTCCCCGCGCCGCGTAATGACCACCGCATATACCTTGACATCACGATCGAGTTCTATAATCCGATCGACGCAAGAGAGGTGATCCCGAAACGTTATTTATACGTCAGACCGGATCATAACAAGGACTCAAATACCGAGTTCTTCAAACAACAATCGAGCTGGTATCTGAAACTCGTTGAGAGTCAATGTCTTAACGGTTATGACCTCGATATCCTCAAACTCAAGGCCGTTGAAGGTCCTGACGCTGAGATCCTCAAGATCGTCGGCCAACACCTGCACCTCTTCGCCAACATGTCGCAACTGGAGGTCAAATGACGCTCGTAGACGCCGCCATGGTACTCCAGAAGAACGCCAAAATGACGTTGCTCGTCGACATTGACGTGTCGCTCGCGCCACTGGCGAAGGCCGGCGCCGCGCTCCTAGCGTCGACCAAGTTCACCCCAGCCGAATTGTGGGCGCTGCCAGGTCGCAGCACGATCGACCTCGCGGTCATCTCCAAGGCGCGTAGCCCCCGCGAGTTGTTTCAAGTTCTCTCACTCCTCGCGCCACTCGTTAGCCCAAGTGGATATATCGTCGTCCCACCCATGCCAGATTCACACGTGGCCGCATTCGTCGAACTCCACAACTGGGAGGTGTTCAGCGACCACGACGCGATCGTCTTGAGGAAGCCTCACGCGATCGGTCGCCGCGTCGTGTCTCTCTCCTGCTTCGGTGACTACCAAACCGCGCCCGAGCACTGGCAGAGGATGCCGGCCTACCTCCGGTGCTTCGTGCTGGCCCACCATGCGCTCTTCCCAGGCTACGAGTTGGTGATCCACCACGACGACGCGATCTACCGATCGAACTGGGGCGACGCGCTGCACGGGCTCGCTCGCCGCGGCCTAGTCCGGTTGGTCTACATGAGAGACGACGACCCACGATGCCTGGCCATGCTGTGGCGCCTGCGCCCGTGCTGGGACAACGACGTCGAATCCGTCTGGTGCAGGGATCTAGACTCGATCCCGACGTGGCTCGACCGCCGCATCGTCGAGGAGGCCGGCGCCGCGATGGCAGCCGGTAACGCGGACCTATCTGCGTGGTCCGCCGATCCCATGCACTGCGGAGTCATGGGTGGCATGTCCGGGTTCAACGCGGCGGCCGTGCGCCAACTCTACCCGACCTGGGACGACTTCATCGCAGCCGCGTACGCTTGGGGCGACGCAACCAGGTGGGCCACGCACGGCGCAGACCAAGATTTCTTGAACGAGATCATCGCACCGCAGTTGAATATCATCGAACACAGAACACACCGCATCAAGCGTGAGGACGGCTCAGAGGCCGAACCCGAGCCGACACTCGATAATGCACAGTACGTCACGACCGCTGCGGACTGCGACGACGAGAAGGTGACCATGGAGGTGAGCGGGCGCGCGGACTCGTTCACCAACTATCCCGGCGCTTCGGGATATAGACTCTACGAAGCTCTCGAATGGTACACACACGAGAGTCCAGCCTCCGCGGTCGTCACAGACACACAGGAATTCGCCGGCCTGCCAAGTCGCCTCCGCGCCGTGATTGGCTGCGATCACAACCCGGCGTATGCCTTCTACCTGCCGATCGTCTGCCTCGCCTGGCGTCGGCGCCTCGGTGCGAGCCCGCTGGTACTGCTCGTCGGCACTGCGGCTGAGTGGCTTTCCCATCCGTTGACTCGATCGGCCTTGGAACGCTCGCGCGAGACCGGCGCCGAGATCTGGTTCGTCCCAGAAGTCCCCGGCGTCAAGACATGCACCGTCGCCCAGGTCGCGAGGATCTACGCCTGCGCCGTGCCGACGCTGAGGGATGATGAGAGGCTGGTGACGACCGACGCCGACATGCTCCCGGTAGGCCAGTGGGTGGCAGCCAGCAAGGACCCGCCTGGCGGGCTGACCGTCCGGTACGCAAACGCCTACGCCGATGAGGTGCATGAGACCGGGCGGCCTCACTGGCCCATGTGCTACGTCTCTGGGTCGGTGAAAACCTGGCGCGAGATCACAGGCACGACGCCAGGAGACTTCGCCGCTATCTCGCGTGCGCTGGAGTCTTGCCCGAAGGACGAACAGCAGGCGTGGAGCTTCGACGAATTCCATCTGTCCGAGTTGATCGCGCGCCGCGGCCACGGGACTCAGTTCATCGACCGGACGTTTGCCGAAGGCGAGTGGCGAATCGACCGTTCGGGCTGGGAGGAAGGCCTTCGCGAAGCAAACCTGCGTAGTTATAGTCTCTTTGGCGTCGCCGATGCACATATGCCGCTTCCAGGTCCGGACAACTGGTCACGGATGACCTGGATAATTGCACAAGCATTCAGTGACAATGACCTCGTGTGGGTCAAGGAATACGCAGAACAAGCAAAGAACACCCGATGAACAATAATGATTTCCTAGACGAACAATCTGCTGTAGAACTCTTCTGGGAACAGGAGTTGACAATGTCCGTGAAAAAAGAAATAGTTGCTGCCACCTTGATGTCGGCGCTGGTCAATAAAGACAATTCATTAACAGATGAAAAACTCATCAAACGAGCGTTTGAAATCACCGACGCCTTCTTTGCTGAAGCAGAAAAACGAGAACTCAAAGAATCACAACCACCACCACCTTGCGAGCACTCTAAAACCATCATCGAGAACGACTTAAAGATCTGTGTCGTCTGCAAGAAAGTTGTCGATATCGAACGACTTAAGCTTCAATGAACCGCGTCCTAGACCGCCTATGGATCGGCTCCAACCGCGACCTCGACGGTACGACTCCTCTGCTGTCATTGGGGTTCTGCGCCGTAGTCGATCTCCGTGACGGACCTCACCGGCCTATCGTAGGCGGTACCATGGCGCGCACCGGCACAGCCCCAGTTGGTCTGGAGGTCTTCCGACTCGACAACCGCGACGGCGATCCGTGGGACGCCACGCAGATCGAGTCCGCGTTGAGTTTCATCGCCGATCGCATCAGGTTCGGCAAGGTACTCGTTGCCTGCATGGCGGGCATGTCGCGCTCGGTGAGTATGGTCGTCGGCTACTTGGTGAGGACGGGATGGGACGTGACCGAAGCATTCGAACACGTGAAGCACGCTCGGCCAGAGAGCACCCCGGTGCCGGCGATGCTGGAGGCGGTGATACGGGCGGCGGGCTGATACGCCACCGCTTCGTCTGCCCATCGTGCGGCGACACGTTCACTACTTCGAGACTTGGGCCGGCTCTTGTGCTAGTCTGGTGCGATGCAGCGCGGACCCCGAGGCATGGCGTGAGAACGGCATAACATGGCTCACTTCTCGACTCGTCCAGGACTGATCTTCTTCCACGACGACCGTGGCGGCTCGTTCGCGACCATGTTCGGCCCGCACGGTACGCTGAAGTTTCGCGGCGACCTGTGCCGGTTCAACGATGCCGAGCGGTCCTACACATGGGCGTTCGAGTTCATCCCCAACGTCCAAGACGGCCAACGGTTCGTGTTCGCAACGGCAGACAGGGCGGTGCTGGGGGTCGGGAAGAACATGACGGTCGAGATGGCGCCGCTCCAAGACGCCGTGGTAGATCACGGGATTGACGGATCGCCGACATACCTCCATCGGCCACCGCCGCCGTCTACAAAACTCATCACACTTGGAACCTCCAAGTCGCCGATTCGACCATCAGGCTCGGCTCGCTGTCTGTTCGTAAATCCGTCAGTCCCGTACAACCAGTGGGCTTGCGGTGGTAGGGCAGGCGTGATGAACGAGGCCAGCTTCTCGTCGCACGGCATGGCCTATGTTTCAGCGGCCCTGAAGAACCAAGGTCACCAGTGCTGGATGGTCGATCTACGGATGATGAACAACTGGGAGCACACGCGCGACGTACTTCGCCAGCAGGAGTACGACGTTGCCTTCGTCGGGTTCCTCTCGATCGACGCGTTCAACGCCGCCTGCGTCGTACGACTCCTGAAGGAGTTGCACCCTGACCGTCCGGTAGTCGTAGGTGGTCTCCACGTCTCGATCGCCAAGGAGCGCGAATTCCCGCGCGATGACCTGATCTCGCACTACTGCTTTGACAACTACGGCATTGTGCCGGATGTCTTCAAGCAGTTTCTCGCCTGGAAAGGCGAAGGCCGCTACGAACCTGCGCACTTCCCCAAGGCCGACTACGTGATCCTCGACGATGGCGAGATCGCCGCACGGGATCTGGTTGCCGCGCTGGCTGCGGGGCGGAGACCGGAGGAGAGGACGATCGAGGGTGGGGCCGTGCCGATGGAGGTGGCGCGGCACATGGACCGGGATCTGTTTGATTTGGAAGTGGAGGCGTACTCGCCGATTCTTCCCTTCCAGCCAGTACCGATGGCGACGGTGACATGGGCACGAGGTTGCCCGTTCCACTGCACGTATTCAATAACCGGCGATACGATTGTTTTCACGGACGAAGGGCCGATCAAGATTGCTAAATTGACTGAAGGCATCGGTGCAGTACGCAACTGCGTTCACGGGGCGCCGATGTTAGAATATCGTGCTAATCAAAAAGTCGCTACACCTGCCGGCCGCAGCATGGCTACGTTAGCACTCGCTGAGGGCATACGCCCAGTTATGCGCGTATCGACAGAAGGCGGATTCACGATCAAGGCAACGCCTGAGCATCGTTTTCTATGCGCCGTAAACGATAAAACTGAATGGAAGCGAACAGATGAACTTAAAGAAGGCGATTTTATGGTTATTCGCCGACCAGATCGATCCTGGCCTACCGAGTACCAAACACTTGCTTTACCACAGGTGCAGTCGTTTATTATGAAACGACATCGTTATCCGAAGGTACTCGATGAGCGACTCGCATGGCTCACGGGCTATTTAATCGGAGATGGGTGCCTATCAGCAGATGGCATTGCAATTGTCCGACTATGCGTACCACCATCGTCGCCGCTTGAGCGCAAACTACATGCTGTCGTACGAGAAGTTTTTGGCATTGATCTGAAGGTCTACAGACACAAACACACAACCAAGCAGTTTCAAGGACAAATTAACTCTCGACTCGCTAGGGAAGTGTTTACTCAGTCCATAGGAGTGGGTGACATTGCGAACAAACTAACTATCCCCTCCATATTTTGGAAATCGCCGAAGGCAGTTCTTTCTGCCTTTGTAGAAGGACTTTTCGATGCAGACGCGCATGATTCAAGTAGCAATGGAGAATATCTTACTACCGTATCAGAGCGCCTTGCGCGTGACGTAGCACATGCCTTACTGATGCTTGGACGCGGATGCCCGAACGTTCAATTCATAGAGCGAGGTGCTGAAGGCGGGTATGGAAATCACTACCGCGTCGGAATACTACTAAATGATCGCATCCCGAGCACAAGAGGAATCTACAAAAGTACAAAATCTGGTGTATGGCACTGGCGAACGCATAAAGGAACTAAACGCATTGGACTGCGTCGGCGAACACTGCGGGAATCAGGACTTCATCACCCTCTCGATAGAGATGGTTGGTATTACGTACAAGTACGTACTGTTGTTCATTGTCTTTCAGAACCAGTGTTTGATTTGACGGTGCCAGACGAGCAATCGTTCGTCGCCAATGGATTCATCGCTCATAATTGCAACCTCTCGTCCCAGTTGTCGAACACCAACGTGCGAGCGAAGTCCATCGAGTTGGTCAAGGAGGAACTCGAGGATCTTCACGCGCGGTTCGGCGGACACATCGGCTCGCTCATGATCCACGACGATCTGACGTTCTCGTCGAAAGCAATCGCTGCGTGGTGTGAAGCGATCTTGGAGGTGTCTCCGACGGGGATTCCGATCTGGCTCCAAACGCGTGCGGGCCTCGTAGGCAAGTGGTATCGCAAGGATCGTGAATTTTGGGAACTCTTGTGTCGCGCGGGATTGACGTGGGCGTCGATCGGCTACGAGTCAGGATCGCAACGAGTGCTCGACTATATGCGCAAGGATAGTTCTGTCGAAGAGAACATCGAGTGCGCTAGAATATTGGATGAATTTGGAATCAATTCATTTTCGAACATCCTCTGGAGCGTGCCCACTGAGACTCGCGAGGAAGCTGAAGAGACAGTACGTCTCGTTGAGTTGATCAGACCCGGTTATCTTTCAGGGTCAATTTACTGCTCATACCCCGGTACGACCCAGGACAAAGAGTGCCGTGAGAAGGGTTACATTGTTGAAGGTGAGGTCTACGATCGCAGTCACCTTCCGTGGCAGTATCGAATCAAGGGTATTGACTACGATCACGCGATTAATTGCCGGAGCAGGGCAGGGGCGTTTGGGAACTATCTGAGAATGCCGAAGCTGCTGTCCGAGGAGCGCCAGCGCGAACTTGCAGAAACATCGCGTGGGTTGCCGATTCATGCGGCCGGGGAGCGTGTATGAGCCTCCCGGCTAAACTGCTTGGTCGTCGATTTGGAAAACTGGTTGTCGTCAAACGCGCCGAGACTAATGGCGGTAAAACTTGGTGGCTTTGCCGTTGCGCCTGCGGCAATGAAACAAAGACGTTTACGGCAGCTTTGACAACGGGGGAAAAGAAATCATGTGGCTGCCTCCGCAGAAAACACGGCGAAGGCGGTGGATCGCCGTCCAAGGAGTATTCAACGTGGATATCCATTAAGCAGCGTTGTTATAACCCGCGTTGCGCAGCATATAAAGTTTACGGAGCGAAAGGTGTGACCGTTTGCGCACCGTGGCGCAAATCGTTTGTTTCGTTTTTAAGTGACATCGGTCGGGCACCTTCCCAGAAGCATTCTATCGACAGGATTAATCCTAACCTTGGCTATGCTCCTGGAAACTGTCGGTGGGCAACATCTAAGGAGCAGGGAGAAAATCGGTCCAATTCGCGTTTTCTTGTCTGCAAGAGCGAAGTGATGACGGTAGCGCAGGCGGCTCGGCGGTTCGGAATTCATCACACGACGCTGGTTCATCGTTTAGAGAAGTACGACTGGGATCTTGAGAAAGCGACGGAAAAGCCGTTGCGGCATTATGCAAAAGAACAGCAGGCGTTCCCAGGTGAGGAATACCGCTCCGTTGAATACAAAGCGTGGACGGCCATGCGCTTTCGTTGCAGCAATCCAAAAGCTCTCGGTTACCATCGATACGGCGGGATAGGAATCAAGGTCTGCAAACGCTGGGATATGTATGCTATGTTTTTGCAAGACATGGGGAGAAAGCCGTCGCCTGAACACTCACTCGACAGGATCGATAGCACAGGTAACTACGTTCCGAGCAATTGCCGGTGGGCGACCAGGATCGAGCAAGCGAACAATCGAACGAGTCTTCGATTGCATAAACTCAAAGGAGATAGTCTCACCCTGACAGGGTGGAGCAAGCGAACAGGGATCAGTCTTGGTCTACTGAAGTCGCGGATCACCAACGGGTGGACGCTCGAGCGAGCGTTGTTGACTCCGCTTATCAAGCCTACCGATGGCGCGCGTCTGTATGTTTTCCGTGGGATGCAACTTCCGTTGCGCGAGTGGTCAAATCGTCTTGGGATACTTCTTTGTACTCTTGAGTACCGTATCAAAGCGGGATGGCCGACTGAGCTTGCGTTTACTATTTCAACGAATCACCACAATCGACCCTTGCAAGAGGTCAGCGCATGACCACGCGGCTGCCCATCCTATCCTTCGAAGGTCAGGAAGGAGGTTCGCCATCAAATATCCGCTCGCGGCTGCTGATTATCTGTCCGCTGGCGGATATCTGAAGGGCGAACACTCTATTCTGGAGTCGGTAACTTCGGCGCTCCGCCTCTCGGTCCTTGGCGCCTAGCATTCTACCTCCGTTCTCACGGCCATCACGTCGATGTGTGGGATTGTAACGTCTCCGAGTCGCTCCACCTGCCCTCGCCGGAAGAGCACAAGGGCCGTGACCGCGCCGAGGTGCTCGCCGAAGCATTCGTTGCGGGCATGGCGGCGGACCACGATCTCACGTCCTACGACTTCATCGGCTTCTCGATCTTGTCCGACACGCTGCCCACCACGCTCGGCGTGATCGAACTCGTTCGCAAGAAAGGTCTCAAAGCGGTCCTTTTGGCCGGGAATCATGAATCAACGGTAAACCTCAACGATTGCATCGGAAGAAGCCAACTCGACGCCGTGATCCTCGCCGACGCCGAGGAGCCAATGCACGCGCTCATGTCCGGCGTCGAGCCCTCGAAGATCCCCGGCGTACTCTGGCGCAATTTCAATCCACAACCGTCACGCGAAAAGTTCGAGGAGTGGAACGACGCCATTCAATGGGATCTCATTCCGTATGCGGCGTACTGGAACCGCACCAAGAATCTTTACCCGCTCGATACGATGAGCGAAGAGGATCGCCTATCGAAGCTTTACGAGATTCACACGGTTCGTGTGCACAGTTTGGTGGCCTGCCAACTCCCCTGCCTCTATTGCTCCGTGTCGACAACGCGCCGTATTGCCGCTGGTTCGATGAAGCCAACAATCACGAACTTGTCTGGTTCGGGCATTGAGCGTAATCTGCTTGCAATAAAAAAACAAGTTCCCGAAATGATGACTATCTACGATTCGTGCGATGAAGCGTGGCTCGGTCGTGGCCGCGCAATGGAATATCTCGATGCAATCGAGCGTGTGAAACCAATTCTCGATGTAGGACTTCCGCGAGGCGTTCGGTTTCTTGTGCAATGTCGTACCAATGATCTTGACGAAGAGATCATCGATCGCGCCTCGAAGCTCGGCGTTCGCCATCTCACTATCGGCGTTGAATCGCCGGTCACTCAGGTGCGTAAGGACATCAAGAAGCCGCAGAGTGAAGAACTGATCCGCAATGTGATCCGCTGGGGCACGGCGCGCGATGTGGACATGTACTGCCTCTTCATCATGTTCTTACCTTCCATCCGTCTCGAACAACTCTACGAGGCGGTCGAGAATTGGCGCATCTACATGGACCTCGGCGCGACAATCTCCGTCGAACCGTTCTGCATGGCCTACCTCGGGACAGACTTTCACGACGATCCGACCTTTATTACCGAGTACGCTGGCTACGAGATCCCGTTCTCGGGCGGCAAGAAACTCAAATGGGCGACGCTCATCTGGCCGCAAGATCGCCGAGTCTGCGCAATCCTCCAGTGGTTCAGATCCAACGTGGATTCGTACATCGAAGAGGCCCTGAAGAAACTCGGACACAAACACGCCTTCAAGGGGACCACAGGTCGTGTGACCGTGGACTGCCTCGAAGCCGCGTTGAGGTTGTACGAGCAGGGCAAGATCCCCGCGTGGGAGCCCGGTGAGGGACACAAGACGGCGGTCTACCAGGACTACGGCGATCAAATGAGCGGCGCCGAGATTGCGAAGGTCGCCTCGCAGATGGTTCGCCCGAACACCACCGCCTCCCGCTTCAACTCCACCCACGCCCTCCTTGACGACACCAACGCCGGGGTGAAGGGGCGGATCAAGGACCCGGCGCTACCTCACGAAATGCTTCCCAAGCAATCGAAGAAAGGATAGGATTGCTTATGTACAATTTTTCCCGCTCGCGTCCGTAACTGCGCACTGGAAGAGGTCTGCTAACCATGGACGAGGAATTTGTATTTCGTAAAGACGTGTTCTTGAAGACTGACTATCCAGTAGCGGTAGACAGCAAAGATCGCTGGAGCCCAGTACCTGGAATCGACCATCCATCGCTATTCGTAGGCGTCCCTGATTACTACGGTCAGCCGGTCTCGTTCATCAGCGACCACCATAGCGGAGAGGGCACTTGCCTCGCAATTGCTAGCTCTCTACCCGAGCAAGACAAAATTGCTAGACCTTGGCACCGCCGCAGGCTCCGTGCCGCTCACGATGCGACGAGTTGGTATGAAGGCACTTGGGTTGGAAGGACTAGACGACGCGCAACGAGGCATGATCGTACCTGACATGCTCCCCAACGACGTAGCGCGCGATCGATTTGCTTGGACGCAGGCACCGGATATCGTCGACTGCTGCGACATCACCAAGCCATTTAGGATCGAAGACAATGCCGGCAACGTAGTGAAGTTCGACTACATCATCTCAACGGACTGCTTTGAGCACCTAGTGACGGAAAGAGTCCCGCAACTGGTTGACAACATCTACGATCACTTGGCAGATGACGGCTATGGAATCTTCGAGATCAACACTGGTTCGTTCTTCCATATCCACCAGACCGTGCAACCGGAATCGTGGTGGAGTTCCGTCTTCTCCAAGCGCTTCGTGATTGATGAACAACTCAGTATGCAGGACTTTACCTACGTGAGAAGCCGTCGCTCAGGCGGACGACTCACCTACGTCGCAGACGGAGGATTTGACGAGTACAAGATACTATTTTGGGTGAGAAAACAATGACCTGGCCAATCAAGCGACTGCACATCGAGACCTCGACGATCTGCAACTCCGACTGCGAGATCTGCCCGCAGTCACTGATTCAGAGGCAGAAGAAGATCGACGTCGTCAGGGTCAAGAGGCTCATCACCGAGGACGCGGTCGCCTACGCGAGCACGCTTCATCTCGTGGAATTCCACAACTACAACGAGCCACTTCTCGCCTTCGACCTGTTCTGCGAGCTGTCGTCGCTCGTCAACGCAACGTTCGGACCACACAAAGTTGGCCTCGTCTCGAACGGCTCCGTGATGGACGAGAAGAAGGCGGACCGACTGGTCGACCTGCGCCTCGCTCACGTGCTCTTCAGTGTCGACGGGTTCTCCAAGGAGGTCTACGAGAACCACCGGCGTGGGCTCGACCGCGACCAGGTCTACCGCAACATCGACACGTTCATCGAGCGATCTGCCGCACGAGACGGTCCCGTGCCGCTCGTCAACTACACCGTGACACCAGGAAACGCGCACGAGGCGATCATCACGAAGGACCACTTTGCCGGGCGGCGCTGCAATTTCCACCTATCCGCCTGTGACGGACGTGGATCTGACTCCGGCAAACTTGTCGCCATCAGTAACATGAACATGAGCACGAACGGACCATGTGACTACGCACTGGATGGAGTCTACGTTCTCTCCAACCTCGACATCGTTACCTGTTGTGAAGACTGGAGTGGCAAAGACGTCATGGGGAACCTCATGCAATCGACCTTGCAGGAGGTCGTGGACGGGGCGGCATACCAAAGGTTCCGCGAACTTCACTTCTCCGGCCAGAAGCATCAGATCGCGCTCTGCCGCGACTGCAAGACCAACATGAGCTACGCTGAATCGTACAAGAAAACGGTTCCAGTCGAGGCATTAACATCTATCAGAGCGACCCGATGATCCAAATAACAGAAAACGACCTTCAGAAATGCATTGCGCGTGCGATACGAAGTGATGATCCATTCCCTTATGTTATTATCGACGACTTCTTCTCACACGATGTCGCCGACGCACTCGCAGCAGTCTTTCCAACGCTAACCGACTTCGATTGGGACTTGAGGCATAATTCGCCAGAGTCACGTCAGAAAGTAGTCTGCTCAACCGAATCGAAGTTTCCAGACGTGATCCGCGAAGCCCTCTTGTTCTTCAACTCCAACTACTTCGTTGCATTCGCCGAAGACATCTTCAACATACGTGACCTGATCGTCGATCAGACACACCGTGGGTGTGGGATGCACTCCACAGGAAAAGGCGGCCACGTCGGAATACACTCGGACTCGTCAAGGCATCCGAATCGCAATTTTGATCAGCGTCTGAATGCAATCCTCTGGCTCAACCTAGATTGGCAAGAGCACTGGGGCGGTCACTTGGAACTCTGGGACAGGAGCGCCAAGGAATGTCGTGTCAAGATCGCGCCGTTGCACAACCGCCTGGCAATGTTTGAGACGGGGACGAGTTGTTACCACGGCCACCCACACAAACTCGCATGCCCTGAAGATCGAAGGCGGAACTCACTCGCCTCGTATTACTACCAAATCAAACGAGAGGTAGACGAAGACCATGGAGGTTGGCGCGAGGCACCACACTTCGTGACGTTCGACCCATGATCGACTGGACGCAGAAGGTAGAGAGCGACCACTCACAGGCTAACACGGACTGGAGGCGAAGGGCAATGAGCACGTGGAGCAACGACGCTGCGTCGATCACGGTCATCGACGACCATCCGTGCAAGTACCCGACGCTCTTCGACCCCGACGGTCGAAAGCTCGTCTTTCAAGACGGCGGATCGTCGTTCAACGAGCACCAGGGGCTATTTCGGTGCGTGTTCCGCTGCGGCGACCTGCGCGACGGCCTCTACGTCTTCGCGGCTTCCGACCACGAGATCGCGGCGGTTGCGAAGTCTGGTCAACTGCACGCCGTAGATCGACAGGTAGCAGTCGAGCGCACGTCGCTCGGAGCACCCGTCGCACTCTCAAATTCGCCCCGACCGCGCATGACGATCACGATCGTGACCATGAACCGCCGCGAACTCCTGGAGAGGACGCTCTGGTACATCTACGAGACGAGCGACGACCAAGAGCGCGAGATCTGGATCTGGGACAACGCGAGCACAGACGACACGGCCGCGTTCCTTGGAACGATGGTCGGCTGGCCCGGCGTACGGGTGTTCCGCTCTCCTACTGACTTGGGCATCACCGAGCCGCGGCGGCAAATGCTGCGGGCGATCACGACTCCATACATATTCACCCTAGATGACGACACGTGGATGGTGACCAAGGGATGGGTGAGCGCAATGGTCCGCGCGCTCGACGCTGAGCCATCGATACACCAACTCGTGCTCGGAAACTGCGTCCACAGTACCAACAACTTCGGCGCCGCGCACGGCATCTTGGCGCGGCCGTTCTTCCGCATACCACCGCTCACGCCGCAGGACTCTGGCCCGGAGATAAACGTCGAAGACAAGTCGTGGCTCGAACCCGGCCTCGACCTGATCCGCCGCGGCGGCGAGACCCTGTTGATCCCCACCGCGGAACAGTTCTCCTTCGGGGCATCTGGTGGCGCAGCTGCGTGGAGGGCCGACGACGTGCGCGGACTCATCCACGCGCAGGGATCAGACCACCGAGATCGCCACCCTGTCTGCGACCTGCGCGAGACGTGGGGGTTTCCATTGATGAAGAAGAATGGCACGCGCGAGGGGCTGCTGTTCCGCTACTGTTTCTACCACCCATGCCCAGGCCCGATCTGGCACCTCGGCCACGGTGAGAGTTATTGGGCCGAGAAGGTCAGGCATTCTGAGGCGATCTACAATCGTGCCGCAGGAGAGCAAGCGCGCTGGCTTGAGGTAGCGCGAGCGACATCGGGATGGGGGCAGCCACTCGATGATCCTGACGATGTGCTACCATGAAGATCTACGTGGGGGCTGGCTCCGATGCCCCGGATTGGTCGCAGCGTGGCTGGACGTGCAATGATGTGGAAGGTGCTGCCGCGATTCACGAGGGCATCACACTCGTTGGTCCGTGCTGGGCGCTCCCAGTCGAGGACGCTTCCGTGGAGGAGGTGCTGGCCAAGGGGATGATCGAGCATCTCACCTACCCCGAGGTAGCCAAGTCGTTTTCCGAATGGAAGCGCGTACTCAAGCCGGGCGGGTTCTTCACCTGTGATGTGCCCGACGTAGACGAGTACATCCGCGCCTATCTCACCATGCGCGCGGATCCCAGCACGACGACGGGGGAGGGTGGGGGTGCCGCGGAGGGCGAGCCGGACGATGAAGAGGTGTGCTCCGGCATTGATCGCTGGCTTCGGCGAACTCTCTGGGGGTGGCAGCGGTGGCCAGGAGATGAGCATCGGAGCGGGTGGACCGAGCCGCTCCTCCGGTTCTACCTCACCAAATACTGTGGCCAGAGGATGCGTTCGCTGCGGCCATGAAGACGATCTCCTCGCACTGGGAGCAATACTGTTGATCCCGGTCGTCATACTCTGCGGTGGACGAGGAATGCGTTTGAATGAGCATACCGAGTCGGTTCCCAAACCGATGATCGAGGTCGGCGGGATGCCGATCCTCTGGCACATCATGAAGGGTTACGCCGCTCACGGGTTCAAACGCTTCATTCTATGTCTCGGGTATAAGGGAGAGAAGATCCGCGAGTTCTTTTCGGGTGGCATTGAGGATTGGGGTATCAATTGCGTCGACACCGGACTTGAGACGGAGACTGGAGGACGTTTTCGCCAGGTCGAAGCGTTCATCGACACGCCTGTGTTCTTCGCTACCTACGGCGACAACGTGTCGGATGTCTCGGCCGCGGAGATCCTCGCCACGCACAAACGGAGTGGCTGTGTAGCGACCATGACCTGCGTGCGCGCCAGCACTACGTTTGGGATCCTCGACTTGGCGCCTGACGGTCTCGTTTCCGCGTTTCGAGAGAAGCCGCGACTCGACATGTACATGAACGGCGGCTTTTTCTGCTTCAACCGCGGCGTACTTGATTACATCCTCGACAACGAGGTCTTCGAGAAGGAACCACTACAGCGCCTCGTTGCCGGACGCCAACTGGCCGCGCACGTGCACGACGGCTACTGGGCGTGCATGGACACCTTCAAGGACAACCAGGCGCTGAACGAAGCGTGGGCTCGTGGCGAGACCCCATGGAGGGTCTGGTGACCGGCCGACGCGTTTTCGTGACCGGAGGAAACGGCTTTCTCGGGTCGTTGCTCGTGCAGCGTCTTGTCGAACAGGATGCCGAGGTCACTTGCTTGATCAAGGAGGAGCGCCCCCTCTCGCGCTTTCACACCGATCGACTGTCCGAACGAGTTACCTGTGTGCGAGGAGTCATGGAGGACTTCGGACTCCTTTGCGAGATCTTACCCTCGAAGAGAATCGATACGGTGTTCCATCTCGCGGCGCAGCCGATCATCGGCGAGGCGAAGCGCGATCCCTTGCCGATGTTCGAATCGAATGTGCGCGGGATGTACAACATGCTCGAGGCAGCTCGCCGTTGGGGGCGGTTGCGGGCGTTCGTGAGCGTCACCAGCGACAAGAGCTACGGCGAGGGTGAGCATTTGCCCTATGTTGAGACCGACCGCCTTCTAGGTATCGCCCCCTACGACGCTTCCAAGGTCTGCGCTGACGTGCTCTCGCAGTCGTACGCGAGGAGCTACGGCTTGCCTGTCGGGATCGCTCGGATGGGCAATCTCTACGGCCCGGGGGACATTCAGTGGAGTCGCGTTGTGCCAGGAATTGTCCGGTCGTTGCTCGCCGGAGAGCGCCCAATCATTCGCAGCGACGGTAGGATGCAGCGTGACTACTTCTTCATCGAGGATGCCGTGGAGGGGCTTCTCGTTCTTGGCGCAGCGCTCGATCGCCCGGAGATCCGAGGCGAGGCGTTCAATTTCGGCACGGGGATCCCGACGTCGGTACTTGAGATCGTGCGCGCGCTCATCTCTCGTTCGGGGCTCGACATCGCGCCCGTGATCCAGAACGAAGCCGTCGGCGAGATCTCGGCGCAGTACCTCGATTGCGCGAAGGCAAAGCGTCTGCTTGGTTGGGTGCCACGCACGCCGCTCGATGCCGGGCTTGATTTCGCGTGGGGCTGGTACAAGCAAGTGCTCACGTGACTGCCGACGATCTTCGGCGCGGGATCGATGTACTTGTCGCGCACTACCATGATGCGGCGTTTCCGGTGGTGAAGTTCGTGCCCGGCGTGACGCCCGTTCCTGTTTCGGGCAAAGTGTTTGATGATGATGAAATCCGTGCGCTGGTGGCTTCCTCACTCGACTTTTGGCTCACGGCAGGACGATTTGCAGATCAGTTCGAACAGGACTTTGCCCGCTGGTTCGGTCTTCGGCACGCGATGCTTTGCAATAGCGGTAGTTCAGCGAACCTCCTCGCCATGTCTGCACTCACGTCACCGCGCATGGGCGACAGGCGACTTCGGCCTGGCGATGAGGTGATCACCGTCGCGGCGGGTTTTCCTACGACGGTGAACGCGATCTTGCAGAACAGCCTCGTGCCGGTATTCTTGGACATCGAGATCAGCACCTACAATGTCGACGCGGCACAGATCGAGGAGGCTATCGGTCCACGAACGCGCGCGATCATGCTCGCGCACACTCTCGGGAATCCGTTCGATCTCTCGACGGCGATGGCGATCGCGAAGAAGCATGACTTGTGGGTCGTCGAGGACACCTGCGACGCGCTTGGGTCTACTTATGACGGCAAGCTGGTGGGTACATTCGGAGATCTGGCGACGTGTAGCTTCTATCCTGCACATCATATCACGGCGGGGGAAGGCGGTTGCGTCGTGACGGACGCGTCGGTCTTGAAGACCGTCGTCGAGTCGTTTCGCGATTGGGGCCGGGATTGTTGGTGTGCTACAGGCAAGGACAACACCTGTGGGAAGAGATTCGATCAAAAAATTGGAGATCTCCCCCTCGGCTACGACCACAAATACTGTTACTCGCACATCGGTTACAACCTGAAGGCGACGGACATGCAGGCCGCTGTACTTGTTGCGCAGATGAAAAAACTTCCCGGGTTCATCGAGCGACGCAAACGAAACTTCGTGCGCCTCCACGAAGGACTGCGCGATCTTGAACACCTCTTCGTCCTTCCGCACGCGACGCCGCGCTCGGATCCAAGTTGGTTCGGTTTTCCTCTCACTGTTCGTGAGGATGTTAACCGACGTGAGGTCGTCCGCTGGCTCGAGGGGCACAAGATCGCGACGCGCCTCCTTTTCGGCGGCAACCTTCTTCGGCATCCCGCCTACAAGGGCATCCCGAAGCGCGTCGTCGGTGATCTCATCAACACCGATCGCGCGATGCGTGATACTTTCTGGATCGGGATCTACCCGGGAATCACCGACGCGATGGTCGACTACGTGGTCGACGTCTTCCATGGGATCAAGCGATGACCGACCACATGCTGGACTTCATGAGATCGTTGGTCTGGTACGCGGACATCTGCGGACCCGTATTAGAAATCGGGTCCTACGTGGAAGCGAACCAGGATCACCTGGACATGCGTCGCGCCTTTCCGCGCGGCACACCGTACCTCGGTATCGATACGCATGAAGGCCCAGGAGTAGACCGGGTCGCTGACCTCATGAACTCGACGCAGATCGACCACCTCCTCGCTGAACACCGACCGAAAGTCGTCTTGTGCCTCTACGTGATCGAGCACGTCTGGGTGATCCACCAGGCAGTCAAGGCACTCGCAGACATCTGGCATCGCGACCGAGAATCCTGGATGTTCGTCGGCACCCACCAGAATCAGCCGTACCATGCGACGGAGAAGTACCCAGACTTCTGGCGGATCACGGCGTCAGGGATGAAGCGGATATTCGACGAGGCCAATCTCCCCGGCGCCAACGTGATCGTCTTCCCAGACTCGTCTAATCCGACAGACGTGCTCATGGTGCAGCAACCAGGCTCTATGGCGTGGCCAGAAGAGACGTTCGACAAGGTACGACGAGCGACCTCGCCACACTGGAAGAAGTACTGCTGATGATGCCGACACCTAAGGTCTCGGTGTTGACATGCTCTCACGACCGGCCGACGCTCC
>ERZ1292637.197-Hain-H14-01um-R3-197-length-41262-cov-14_pt1 | contig 23676 bp, 35 predicted proteins | sample MGYA00564405_ERZ1292637 | MGnify/ENA primary metagenome ERZ1292637 (study PRJEB36523, sample SAMEA6512645) | groundwater metagenome | collected 2019-01-09 | study: AquaDiva: Metagenomics assemblies of 32 groundwater samples | reverse complement strand
AAAGTATCTATAAATGTAATTTGGTTTAAAAATCAATAACTGTGTTCCAAATCTCCTTAATCCAGTAATATTCTCTCCATCATTGGGATTTATGTCAACATAATTAGTTAAAGGAGTCCAAACGATGTTTCCCGCAGAACTGATAACAGATGAATAATACAATCTATCTGGATTCGTGGAATCACCAGTAACATATACCTTTGATTTAAACACTTCAGCATATTGTGGTTTAATGTTGATTGTATGACTACCTTGAGTGGTTAAATCATCTACATTTAAAGGATTCCCTGAACCTATCCAATTCCCAGATCCAGACCAAACAAACATAGTATCATTCCCATTCATTTTCATTACATAATTTGAAAAAGTAATAAATCGTGTCTTAGATCCAGCTGTATCATCTTCATGTGTTTTACTCCAGAAATTACCAGATAAAGCATAAATATCATTATTTGTTCCATCAGAAAACGCTGTTAAAACTGCTGAGCCTGTTGAGAAATTAAATTGATAAAGTCCCAAACATGCATAAGTACTGCTCACTGCTGTTGATTGCATAGATTTAATGCCTGGCCTTACCGTACAAGCCCCTTTTCTATCAAAATGAAAATTAATTGACTCAATAACTGCCTCTTGTGGAAGCAATCTACTGTCAACTTCAGCTTCACGTATGACTCCATATATTCCTAAGTTTCTTATTTGAACTTGATTTAATGGTTGTGGCATATCTAATATGCTTCCCAACCAGGCATATCTGGTTGAAATCTTATTGATTGTCCCTCTCTTTCATTGCTCAATAAAACAGACTTCCTTCTTTGCCATTCAAGGTAATCTGAATCCTCAATTCCTATTAAACCTGAATTCTTTTTTTTCTTAATCCTCCAAGCCAAATAATTTACATACATATCATAATCTGGTTCATCAAGGGTATCTGCATCTGAATCATATGCAACCAATGTTCTATAATAATCAGCATAAATATTCTGCCCTTGATAGGTTTGCTCTACTGGTCTCTCAAAAACAATATAAGATGTGCCAGCCGATTCCAATCTCATTACAGTAAAGTATTGAGGTAATCCTAAAGCAGCATTCTGCCAAACATCTATTCCATTAATAGCTGAACTTTCACCCGCGGTTGAAATTCGTAATGTACCATTACTAATGTCATTGGCTGCATATTCAATTGTGAATGTACCGCAAGTTACAGAACCAGATAATTTGAAATCTCGTGAACTATCCAAAAAAAGAGTGTTATCTGCTACAGCATAAGCTTGAATCAATGTAGTGTGAGGAACCCCATTATAGTATTCATCAATAATTTTCTTGTCCCTATAATCAAGATTTCTTTCTGTTCCAATTCTAACTCCAAAGAGATTTTTTGCTGTACTTGGTTCATCTAAATCACTTGGGCTTGCTACTTTATTCACACCCGCAGAAACATTTCCTATATCTACATTGAACCTTTGTCTCCAAGATCTTTTCCCTGGAGCATTATGTATCTCTCTCCTTGCTTCCCATAAAGAAGTATTAAGAAATTCATCGGTAATTAAAACATCATCTATTTTTTCATTCACTGATTCAAGCGCCCTTCTTTTTATTGAAAATACAGTGTCATCTGAATATCCAGCCCTAGGAATATGATCTGAATAAGATGAAAATCTTGTATTTATTGAATCATAGAATCTTGCAACATAATACCCAGAACTTCTTACGGTATCATCATGGATTCCAATTATTTGGTCTACTTGAATATCGATCAATTGCAAATAAGTAGTACCAGCATTTACGCTGGAATAATATAATTCAATCTTATCCCAATTCAGAAGATAAATTTTAGTATCTTGTGGATGGTCATAAGTCAAGTTTGTAGCCAATGTGATGAGATTACCGTTCGGTGTTGTTGACGCATGTGTCTTAATTATTTCAGACCTTTCATTGCCAATTTCTCCTATCAAGAGTATTTGATTTACACTAAAACCAGATATACTTTGACTGTATATCCCAGCTGTTCCTGAAGCCATATCTTTTAATAAATAACTATGCCTTCTATCTTGAATTACTTGCGAGTTATCTATTAAAATATGGGTTATTGAACCATCTGGTTTTGTCTCAAAGATAGGTTTCATAAATAAATATTAATGAATATCTTCCACTTCAAGATAAGCAGTCAATGTGCCGCCACCGCCCGTAAATCTTACATATAAGAGAGTATCTTCTGGACTAAAACTAGCAAAATCTATTCCATCAGCACTAAAAGGTAAATTCAATACTCTTGTAAGATTCTGACTATTTGTGTTAGTAACATTTGAAATCAACTTATTGTAATTTCCCCAAACAATTCCATCTGAAGAAACTTGAGCCCTAATCAATACAAGATCAACATGAAATGAAGCTGAAGCCCATAAAGTACAAGCTCTTGCCCCTTGCAGAGAAATAGCTTGAGTAGTAGCAGTTGATTGAATGTTATCGAATAATAGGATTGATCTATGTTGCATATTTTTATTTTTTACCTCCAAAATTATAATCAGTTCTTGCATTTACAAAGTACCAATCATCTTCCTGGAGTTTTATTTCTTCTATGTTTAATGAATTAATAATTTTTTTAATCATTTCTCTTTCCTTCCCAGCGACCTTTAAATAAAAAATGATTACTTTTTTCATATCTGACCATTTTTTCTTCATGTGTGGTTTCTTTTCTCTATCAATTAATAAATCAAATAATCTTCCTAATTCTTTTGAATAATCTTTTTCAAAATTATTTTTATCTATCTCTGCCATTATATCTTGAAATCTATGTCTATAAGCATTATCAAATTCCAATATAAAACATATTATATTCCGTAGTTTTATTAATGTATCTAATTCTCTTAAAATGGGATCTCCTGCAGGATTTCTTCTCACTTCCTTAAATTCTTTTGGTGTCTGTGTTAATGGAACACCCATTGCTCCAAATCCCTTATATACTTCCCTAACACATTTGCAATAGAATTTTGGATCTTCGGGAAAATATGGTTCTAATTGCTTATGGGATAACTCTATAAACACTGGCAATGCAGCGCCCATAGCTGATTTTATCGTTATCCAGGAAAAAGGATTTTTCAATAGCTTCTTAAGAAAAACTGAGAGAATTGGCAAAAATCCCTTGAATGTTGCCATTAAATGTACAACATCACCAAGAGGAAATCCTTTATATGGATATTTATAATACTGCATATAAGAAAGAATTCCTCCATCCTCTGGATATACTATCTTCTCAACAAAAGCTTCATTAATCCTTGATATTTCATCGCCTTCATAATATTGACCATTTTTAGGGACTATTACATTCCGAGTTATTTCTTTCTGTGATTTCTGTTCTTGCACTTCATCTCTTTTTTTGATTCTATCTGATATTTCTGTTGGTTTATAGAAATTAATAAACATGTTTTTTATTTTTTTACCCCTATGGGGCAAGTAGTATTTCTATCGCTTGCCCCACAAAAGTAATAAATGTTTTTTTAATGAATATATCTTGCAACCGTGTACCATGTACCTGAACCATCAGCCACAAACGCCCATATATCACCTGCAGCATCCATGTTGCCATCACCATAAATTGTAGAAATACCAGATGTATCAAGTGTTTCTCCTGAAACTGCTTTCAATGTAGTGGGTTTAGCTGTTCTATTAATAATGGTATAAGATAAACCTTTAATTAAAGTAGCAGCTGGGAAAGTAATGGTAATTGAACCAGTCGTTTGATTATTGACAATGATTACCCCTGGTAAATCAACTGATAGGGTGTATGTTCCACTAACTTCAGTTTGGACTTTCATCACTGAAGGATCCAATATCGCTTCAACAGTACCATTCCAAGATTTAAAATATATCTTTGTACCTGTATATGTGGGATATATTCCTAAATCACCTGAATTTGACATTGAAGCTGTGACTGTACCCCCAAAGCGTAAAAATCCGCCAGTACCAGTACCGTTTGTATCATTAGGTCCTTGAAGATTTACACCCCTAAAACCTGTATATGGATTGCCATTAAGATAAGCCATAAATATTTACTATCTTGTGGAGAATTTTCCTTTTAAGAAGGAGCTCTTGCTGGCTCTCCTTTATTGCCTTCCGACTCAAGGCAACCAGACCAAGAGCTCCCAACGAATAACACAAGGAATTATTCTTAATGTTCTTTAAACCAAACTACATACTACTTAACTTGCGTTGGTGTTTTTGCTTCCGACCCAGTTCCTGGAATCATTGTGTCCGATGTCGAACATCATTGTTGCTTTATACTGAATTTCTCCAGTTTTAAAGACAACATTTGGACCCTCAAGCTTGATTGGTTGTGATTCTTTATACTGAAGACCATAGATAGGTCCTTTCTTTGAAGAATCAAACATAAACCAGTAAGCAGTATTGGTTAGAATCCAAGGTGTAGCGATTAATTTATAATCTGGTACACCTGAACCCTCACGATCTGCCGTTGCTGGTTGCCAACCCTTTCGCATCGCTCCTAAAATTTCCAATCCTCTGTGATGAATTGCAGAACCACGAGAACAAACCAAAGTATCAAGATTGATATTCATCGGTTTACCTTTTGCGTTGTAAACTAATGAAGCTGTTCTATGGGCTGCTTTAAGAGCATCGTACTCAAACGAACTATTACTTTTATGACCTCAATTTTGAGGCGGGAGAACCGCTTCGGATTCTCCTCTCAATATTTCTATTGAGTTTAGACTATCGCATCGCTTTTCAGCGTCTTCTTGTTTAGTCGTTGCGGCTGTAATAACACCATTTAATTCTTTCATTTTCCGGTAATACTCCTCTCTTTTTCGCATTACTGAATCCTCCAATATTTTTCCTCTCTTTTCTTGTGCCTCCTTCATTTTTAACTCTTGAAATTCTATTCCTACCATTGCTTGTTCTCTTTTTATCCACAAATATGGATAAATTATTCTTAAAAATCCAAGTGCTTGTATTCCTGTAACCATCCATTGATATGAAGGTTTGTAGGTTTCTTTTTTCCCTGGACGGTATTGACAAGTAGTCCAATGGTTATTGAACAACCTTGCCAACATGTCTATTGGTTTTTTTTGACTCATTGCACAAGATGCTTTCATGAGATATTGCCAACTACTAGAATGTCTATTCTTAATTTTGGCAATAAATATACTTCCTTCTCCGTCAATAATTCCAGCAATATATCCAAGAATTGTTGGTGTTAACTTGCCTCTGATTGCCTTTTTTTCGTAATTGATAGGTATCATATTGTTTGCCTATTTGTTTTATACGAATCTTCAGGGTTTCCAGTTTTTTAAAGAAGATTTTAAATGGACTTTGAGATAAATCCATATTGACTGTCGTTCCATCTGTTACACGATTGTTCCAGTTTGTGCCGCCATCTTCCCTAGTATGAGCATTGCTAATGAAAGCAACGCCATCACCACCAGTTACAGTTACAGAGTAATTACCGCTATCATCTGAAGCAGTATAAGATGTTAAAAAAGAATTATCTAATCTTTCTGCACATCTTAACTCTCTCAAATCTGCACAAGCATTAATGGCTTCTTGGGTAACTCTTTCAAGATTCCTCTTTTTAATGCCGAAAAACCAGTTCGGTTTAGTAATAGAGAGTAAAACTCCATACTGAACTTGGGTATAAGTTTTGTCGTAACCCTGTACTGGTGATTGTGCGGTAATTACTGCATTTTCAAGTATTCGGGAAGCATAACCTAAACCGGATAGAGAACTGTCTTTGAGATAGTAATCTACCACACCAGTTTCTACATTGTAGTACTGTTTGAAATCCTCTGATTGCTTTTCAGACCCCTTTAGAAATATCTCTTGTATAGATACATCCACGAGATCTGCGGCATCAGCTATTGTTAATGGATTTGGCATATTAGTTTAGATTAAGTTAGGCAGTAGCGTCTGGATCAAATCCTGTTGATTCACCGAATCTGACGAGAAGTTTTTTATCAGCAACAGCACCAACACCATTTACTTGCACCACAATAGCTGTACTACTTGCAGAATCAGTACCAGTGTTATTAACTGTATTTTCATCGGTTAATATCTGCCTTTGTCCATTATGGGTTACGTTTGAGTTATTCGCTGATTCAACTTCCCATAATTGTAATGGATTCACCAATCTGATTTTGATGGTGCTGTCTGCTGCAGTAGCTATTGCTTCAAGGGCTACACCTTTAAGTTGAAAAACTTTAATTGCAGCCGCAGTTGTAGCTTTTTGCCAATTTCGTAAACCTGCTGGTCTAAATACTAAATCACCTATGGCGATTGTAGTATTTGTTAACTCAGCAAGCATTACATCATTCTCGTCTTCTCCTTTCCTTATAATAAATCCTGCCATATTTCCTAATCTCCTACTTTGTTAAGAATATTTACGATTTCTTCATCTGTAAAGCCGCCCGACCTTAACGCGTACACTTTGTCCGAGTTAAACGACCCCAATGAAGGAGAACGTTGACTACCACCCTTTCCCCCTGACCCCAAAGAAGCATTTTGTATCTGCCTTCTTTGAGCATCCATTGCAGTAGTTCGTTCACTGAAAGGAACTAAAATTGATTTATGAACTCTTTCAAAAATCTTAGCAAGATCTCTTGGACTCTCTGGCATGCGATAGAATTTCAATTCACTTTGAAAGGAATTCCATTTTGTATCATTGGCATCATTCTCTGGCTTGTATTCAGGATATTTATCCAAGAATTTGCTTAATTCCTCTTGCTTTACATCATTGTAAAGCTGTTTATTAAACTCTTCTTTTGACAAATAACCTTTCGCCTTGAGAACTCTGTCAATAACTGCCACATCTTCAACATGTAAATCCTTCAACTCATCAACTTGTTGAGGAGTGATGGGTTGTTGAACTACACCCTCAGATGTTTTAAGATTCCTTCTCTCTTGCCTTAAATTTTGAATATCCTCCAAAATCTTTTCTCGTTCACTTTGTAAACCTTGAAGTGAAGATTCTAAATTATTCTTTTGAACTTCAAGATCTTCTTCAGTATCTTCATCAACAATTTCTTCGTTGACAGGTTTTTCTTCGGTGGAAGATTCCGAAAGAGTATCCTTCTCTTCATTTTTTACTTCCTCCCTATGAGATCCTTGATCAAGATTCTCATCCCCAGTGAAATCTGGGATTGTACCTATTGTCTGTCTTGGCATATTTTTAACTTCCTTTTTTCCACAGAGATGAAGTACTCTGTATGAAAAGAAAGACAAAGATTAAAATTAAAGTCCCTTTATTCAGGGGACTTATAGAGAACACTAAAGGAAGAACATTCAAAACCTTTAGCATCCTCTAAAAGTCTCCCGAATGGGAGTGAATGTTCTTATTAATTTTTAATGACCTTTTTTCTTTACTTACACTTTCACCATCATATGACCTGTATCTGTTGAAACCTTTTTCCTACCAGCAACTTTTTTCTCTCTTGGCTTCATTCCACCCTCAACCCCATAAAGCAAACGCATCTGCGCCATGGCCTTCTCTTTTGTCTCATGTATTCCTTTCACTTTGCCCGTTATCTTACTTACTGTTGCAAATTTATTACCTCTTTTTTCAACTTTATATGGCATATTTTTACATTTCTACTTTTATTCTAGCTCTCATTTCAGGAGTAAAGTTATTATAAACCATCTGAATCCATTGTCTCACTCCATTTATTCCATCAGCATAAGATAGAACCCTTGATCTCAAATCACCTTTTGCCACCCCCCATTGTTCGTCAGATAAAGGACTATACTCTCTTGGAACGATAATGGTAAACTGAAATTCTGGTCTATCTGAAAATGGTTCTACTTTAATCCCAAACCTTGAATTTAATAAAGTATTCACTGCTTCAATGTAATCAGTCGGAACAGGATAATTTGATTCAATCTTTACCGTATTTTTCTTCTCAATAATAGATTCTTCATTAGCGATATCTTTCTTGGGTATTTCTAATGTTAATAACTTTGCTTCAATTTCATGTAATCTTTCATTCATTACTTTTTCAAATCCCTTTAAAGTTAGAATTTTCTTTTCTTCTGGCATAATTTTTTATTAAATTTTTACTTCTTTTATTTACTTAGATGAAGAACTAAGTCTAATAATTATGTTTCATTTTACCGACCTTTTTCATATTGGTTTCACAATTTTATCATTTTTACCTTTCTTAACTTCAGCCATTAACTCTTCTTCAGATAAAGGAACGTCAAGCGCTATTTTGAAATTTAACATCTCACCCTTTCTTATGTCCCTTGTCACCTTTACCCCCACAAATTTTTCAATATATCTTGTTTTCCTTATCGTTTGCGGAATCATCTTCCTATGATCTTCCTGCGTGCCGATGAACCATAAGAATTCAAATAAGTGTTTTCTCTGAATAAATCCCTCTTTTTCATCAATCTTCCATTTTATTATTTTACAATCTTTTGTTTCATCATCATTTTTATAATTTACCTCAAAAATTAAATCATTTTTACTTGATAAATCTGGAAAACGATATTTTGTATACTCTTTTAGCATTTTATTTTGTTAGATCCAATAATTTTTGCAGAAAATCTCTTATCCCTCTTTCTTTTCCTTCCTTTAAAAATGTTTCCCTTAACGTTTCATATTCTGAATCTCGGATTGAAGATTGTCCCTGTATCTCTTTTATCATCTCTTCAGCGATTAATTGTATCGTATTCCATTGTGGGCTAAATAACAACTGCTTAATCTGTGATTTTTGATGTTCTATTAAAAACATATTATCTACTTCCCATAAAAGGAACTGTTCTCCTTAATTTCGTCATAAATCGTTGTATCACATTGGGTGGCGTTCCTCTCATTAAAGGTAATCGTCCTGTTTGCTGTGATGTTTGTGGTTGTGCAGGTCGTTGTCCTTGTAATTGTCCCACCATACCTCCCTGCGGCATGATTAATGGTTGTTCGCTTGGTTCTTGTAACCAAGAATCAGGCAACCAATCTTCTGGATCTTTATCATACTCTTTTAATATATTTCTGGTTAACTTCCCCACTATTGCTGGATCATCATGAATGAGAGGATTCAATACTGAAACCAATTCTAAATTCTGTGCTTTTTCTAATTCTTTAGATATAGAAAGAACAGATTGGCCTTTGATGTTAATTATTCCTTCCCATTTCAATCCCGATGGTTTTATTCTGAAAAATCTCGTATCTTTTGACTCAATTAAATTACCTTTTTCATCAGTGGTAAGTCCCAACTGAACCTCTCTATATACTCTTGCCTGGAATTCATCTGTTTCTGTTCTATTGTAAAGTTCAGTATCCCCTTTTATTTCATTTAAATATCCCTCTATTTTATCTTTGTCTTGAATTTTATATATTTCAGGAATTGAATATAGGGTTTGGAAAAGATAAACTGAGATATACCCATCTTCTTCTAAAGCATCTGAGATGTTATCTAATGGCGTCCTCAATCTCTTCAAAGCTGCCTCTTTCGCCTGCGCTACCTCAAACGCTGTTTTACCTGAAATAGTACCTTCCAATATAGGAGGAACCCCAGCGGCATCGTCTAAATCTTTTTTATAAAGTTCCAACTCCTTATATGATTCAGGTCCAGGCCCAGGAACTTCCATCCATTGAACACCTTTCGGATCTAATACTTGTTTACCAACACCAGGTTCGATTACTACTTTACCTGTTTCTGTTAAAGCAGAAGTACCACTAAACAAGAAAAATTTATATATTGATAAAAGAACTTGATCTAATCTCATATTTCTTATTCTGTCCAGGGCTCTTTGATTATCTCTCATCGCTTCATACATCCCTATTCCATAAATTGTTTCAGTATTCCTCAATAACCAGTATGTTTGCCATAAAGACAATCTCTTTCTACCCTCAGAATCAGCTACTGGCAATGGTTCTATTACCACAGGAATTCCATCAATGCCGCCAACATTGACCATCAATAAATCCTTAATCTTATTTTCATAGAAATAAACCTCAACCAAATCTTTCTCTTGATATCTTTTATCTTTCTCTGACTGAATTATTCTTGGTGAGATTATGCCAGTTTTATCTTTCGTTAAATTATATCTTTTATATTTACCCAATTCTTGTTCAAGAACATCTCTCGCATATACCTTTCTAAAACACCAATCACGGATGGAATCCGCTTGATTCGGTTTCGCCATATCATCTATCCAAACATTATAAGGATCAAGATTTTCCCGATAAACATCATTGTATTCAGTAACTTCTTTCTTGGTATACACTGAATTTTCTGGATCATCTTGATTATACGTTTCCAATACTTTCACATCTCTCTTCACAATTTTTGGATATGTCCTTGCGCAAGACCATCCATATTTCATCAAATTATGAACAAAAAGTTTTAATTGCTGAATAGATTTTGCATAATCCCAATTCCTTTCATAGAGATTCTTCATCAACAAAGTATTCTTTTCAAACTTCTGCGCCCCTGGGTTTAGGATTGCTTTTGGATTCCTATCAATAAGGATAGCGGCAGCTGTTTGCATCTTAATGAAAGGATTTGGTTGAGAAAAATCTGCTTGCCAATCGCCTGTTTTCCCTAATTCCACTAAAGCTCCTCTCCATCCTCTTTCTTCATCGGTAGCAATCACCCTCTTACCTTTTTGTTTTAATCTATGTGGGATATAAGCTTTATCTGCTTCTTCCCATATTTTTTCAAGGTTCTCTCCAAAAACATTTTCCCTCGTTTTCTGTAAATCTTTTATCCTTGCGACTACAAATTCATAATCCTTAAATTTTTCTTCACTTAAAATTTCTTTCAAATTTGTCATATCATTTAACTATTGACGGTGTTGATTGAAAAATACGCCTACGGTTATTTTCTTCATCTTGTTGTAATCCCATAAAAGGTAATACTCCAAATGCTTCAACTGGTAATTTACCTTGTTCAGGTTTAATGTCTAATTCCCACCAAGTAACACCTTTGTTGTCAGTTACCAATTTTGCTCCATGTCTGTTTCTTAAGTATGAACCCAAGTCTTTCTCGTAAAATCTAAATATCGGGTTTGAAATATCTACTTTGCCAGAGATGTCGAATTGTTCAAGATGGTCAGTTCTATAATACATTTGTTTTCCATCAACTAGAATTGGTGACAGATCTTTTTCAGTAATAGCAGTTCCCCAGTCCCTTGTATTCGGATTAACTTGACTCTTCTGCACTGCCTTAAACTTCCCATCTCCGAGGACGTCAGTGATGACCCAAGCTTCGTGCTGTTCGTACTGTATGCTCCCTTCTGTTCCTTGATGAATGGTTTGTCCTACTTTCATATTTATTGGAGTAAGTTTTGGTGCGTTTAAGTCTGGGATATTTCTTCCACCATATTTACTTTCAGGAACTTCGTTAATTCTCCAGACACTTGGTCTTTCTCCCAACCCTTCAATCTTCATCACTGTCTCTCCTGTAGGGAATTGAAGTTTTGTCTTGCCTTCTATTGCTGCTTGCTTGATTTCTTCACGAACCATTCGGAAATGTGCAGTGGGGTCGTTGTATTGGGAAAGTTTATTAGTTTGTTTATCCCTTAATTGTTGTGCAATTTTTGTTCTTTCTCTCCCGATTGGTATTTTTTTGAAATCTTCATAGGGCAGATTCTTGTGATTAAATTCTCTCTCCAATCCTCCTTTTTGATACAAATCATTCTGGACTTCTACGACACGACGAGTAGTTCCTTTATTTGCTTGTGTTAAATTGGGTCTTGCCGATGGATCAATTTTAATTCCTGAAGGTGCCATATCTTCTATGCGAGTATGACCGAAGTAGTTTTGAGTTTCCCTACCAAATTGATGTTTTTCTCCAGCCGAAGTTTTGATAGGCGATTCCCAAATATGAGTTTTTGCGTTTGCTATATTCCCTTTTAGTTCATTAGGAATATAATTGTAATCGGCATATTGGAGAGAAGGTTTCATCTTCAATGGCAACAACTCACTTTTTACCTTGTCTGCGAATTCTTGAATGGGAATTTGGTCACCTTTTTGCGATTCCAGCACATTTCTAATCACATTCCTTTCCTGCTGTTTCAATTCTGGAGCATTAGTTAGGTCTGAAATGAATTGTCTTGAAACTACATCTCTACCCTTTAACTTCTCAAGAAGTTTAGTTGATAAATCTTTAAAACCCTTAAATACTTGTGGCGCAACTATTTCTATTCCTTTACCTATTTCTATTGTTGCTATTTTACCAATTGATGTTTTCGCCAATGGTTTTAATGCCAATCCCAATGGCGCAAATTGCAAAGGAACTTCTTGAGGCGTTTGAGGAACTGCTGCTTCGAATGTGCTTTTTGCTAATTGTCCAGGGAAATATCTTGCTGGACTTGTTTCAGGTAAAAATGGAATCCCTGCCCTACCTAAACCCTCAGCAATGCTTCTCATCACTCCAAACCCACTTGGTGTCCCAGGTTCAGCAATTGCTGGTGTTGTGCTACCAGATGTTTTTCTGATAAATAATGGTTCTAAAAATGATAAACTACGCGGTAATGCCATATAATTCTCTAAAAGCTGGACTGGAGGGATTATTGCAACCCTCAAAACTATATTCCCTGCAAATTGAGATAATTCAGTTCACTTGCTTTGTCTTCCTCCGTAAGAAAGCGGCAGCAATGCCTTAGCCGAGAAACGCTTATTCAGCCACAATCCAGCTTTTAATGAACTATAATTCTGGTTCATATAAATTACCGATTGATTGCCTTTCTTCTTTAATCTGCTTCACTTTCCTTTCTGCTTCTGTCATTGGTGGCGCCGTTCTTTGCTCTTGTATTTTTTGCAATAAATATCTATCACAATCGGCCGCATGATCTTCACCATTTGTATCTAAATCTTCCACTTTATGCCTATCATAAACCAAGGAAGGGATGGTTCTAATGGAATCGTAACAAGTATTAAAATAAATCATTCTGGGCGGCTGATTCTCAGTCCATCTTAAATATTGGTGCATTAAAGCCCAACCATCCACCCTTTTCTTTGAAGAAGGAATGAACATAATCCCATTTCTCGCAAAAGTGCTAGCAATGGTTTCTGCCCCTCCTTTATCTATCATCCCAGTTCTTGCGAAGATAGCTGCGTCTGCTACAGAAAACTGATAACCCTCTCCTTGCGACAATTCATTAATTTTCTCTGCTATCTGATCAACATTTAACCCCTTAACATACAATTCACGATAAACCCACAACCTTCCATCATAATCTAATGTGTACCATTTGCAACAAGCAGGATTTTCTCTTCCGTGGTCATAACTTCTAAATTTCTTCCAAGAATCAGGCACTGGAAAAGGATGTATCACATGTCTTTCCCTATTCCATTCTGTGAAATATTGTCCTTTAAATAAATCCCAATTACCCTCAATATACGCCTTTCTCATCTCTTCTGGCAATCCTTCAAGCGATTCAAAATAACTCTTGGGCAGATAGGGATTGTCTGTCGCTTTTGATGGAATGAACCTAAATAAATGTGCTTCTCTCTCTGTCGGTTCAAATTTACCATCCATCCAAATGTCTTTTACCCAAGCGTGCCCTTGTCCCCCAGGATTTGAAGCCGCAACAAATTTCGTGTTTTCAATGTCTTTCCACCTCAATCTTGTTCTTAAAAAATCAAATACCTCCTTTTGATTCTTTGTTAATTCATCAACTGCGATTGCCGCGAATTCTGCTGACTGATATTTTGAAGCGTCATCAAGATTGCGGAAACAAATTACTCCGCTTCCATATTCAGCATAAAGCGTGAATTCATAATCTGCTTTATTTAATATTCCTAACCAAGCAGGGAATTCAAAATCTATTTTGCTTAAATGCCTATCTTTTAATGCAGGATAATCTTCACAGAATAACCCTACCCTAACATTTTTCTTTCCTTCATTCGCCCATCGCGCCAATAGATAGATAAGAACCCACCTTAACCAATATGACTTTCCTCCTCCCATCGCTCCCCCATACAACAAATATTTATGCTTCTTAAGTGCTTCTAATGCTAAATTTTGTTTATCTGTGAAATGCGTTAATTCTTCCCAAGTAATACTCTTAGGTAAATCCATTTCATCTCCCTAAATTCTTCTTTAAAAGTTCTTTCCCTTTACTTGCTGCTTTTTGCAACATATATCCTGTATCTGTTAATATTTTCTTAATTGGCATGCTTTTTATTTTAATATTAATAAAGGTTTTGTTACTTCTACTTCTTGTTTATCTTTCCATCCCTTATAATTATTTTTTAACGCAAAAGCAGCGCCATTGGGATTTTTACCAATAAACAAAGAATCCTCTGCGTATTCTTCACATCTACTTTTTGCTTGATTTAAAGTGTTGACTATACATTGTTTTTCATCCGCAGGTAAAGACACTTTTTCTCCTTTATTGTAATACAAAAGCGTTACCCTATCAACTCCCAATGATAAAGCAAGACCAGATAAAGTGAATGGTCTTTTTTCTTTTTCTCTCAAATTAAAATAAACATCAACTTTTTGTTGTAATTCTTTACAATTCTTAAATTTTCTCAGCAATGAATAATCTGTCGGCATGTTAATTTACTTTTTATCTCAAAATCAAAAAACTCCCACTGGACCTCCAAACTTTACCAAGAACAGAAAGCAATCTATTTTTAAAATGTAAAGTTTCGCAGTGAGAGTTCTTTGACCATGAAATAACCCAAGTCATGTTTTAATCTGTCTTTTTTTAATTTTAAACAACTTTGTTCCACAAACCATGCACTCTCCAGTCGCAATAGGCGTTCCATTCTTGAATGCACCATCTTGCGGATTCTTAATCTCTTGAGATTGTTTGCATCTTATGCAATATGATTTTACATTTTCCATACTTTTATATTAACACGAAACATGCATATTTGTCAATACTTTTATTTCATTTGTAGTTCGATTTTTTGTTTTCTTTTTTTCTGCTTTAACCTACACCCCCTTCCAAGAACAGTGGCAAGAAAAAGGACACTGAACGATCAGGAAAAAGGAAAAATTTCATGAAAATCCAATATTTAAGATAGATTTATACCCATAGAGCAAGGTTCTATCTATTGTCTCGTTCTTGATTCTGTTAAGGTTATCAACCCTACTGGCTCTATCTCAAGCCGCTAAGAAGGTGGTTTGCGTTGCAGTCTCTCAAGAACATTCAGAATTCACGCCAGAAATTTTAAGCGAACCTTGCCCTTTGGTCTTACAAATTTAACTGCCTCAGGGTTTCTTCTATAAAATTTTTCTTTTGTAAATTCTTTTGCCTTTTACTGCACTTGAGCCACTTGGCGGGTCAAAGATTTATATTCCCCGCAAATTTTAACAAACAAAAAACCGATCCATTACTGAATCGGTTAATTGTATGCACGGTAAATTCAAAACCGTATGAATTTAACAAGCGCGATCCCCTTATTAAATTGCAACGAGTCAGAATTTTCTGCATATTTTAATTTTAGCACGCAACGCACAATGCCGTCAATACCACAATTTCCGCACAGTTCACGCGCAGCATATTTCATTGATAAATGTTGTCTTCATTGTAAAATGTTTGACATTTTGAAGCCCGCAAAGAAAACCTGTGGATAAATAAAAATACTTGACAAATATTTGTGCTCTGTGGTAAAATTAAATTATGGAAGGATGAAAATACTTGACAAAATATTTGATGGCGCGATAAAATTAAAATGTAAAGGTCGCAAAATAACAAAATTAACAATTTTAAAGAACATGGACAAACAAATTCTCATTTTACAAATCCTCTCCGATTTCAAGGCGATCGGCCATGACATTGAAGATGACGTGATGCCAGACGTGATTGCAGTTTATGATTTGCGGAATAAAATAGAGGAATTAAAAAGAATGGAAGATGAAGAAATGGAAAAAGCTGAAGCGTTGGTGGGCGCAGAAGATTTAGGATGGAATGACATAGCAACAATATTTAAGCCGATAAAAATTTAAGATTAAATAAACGAATCATGAATAAAAAAGAATTCATAGAGTTAATAGGAGAAAACCCAGAAGACATGTTTGGGGGAGATTGGGAGAATACGTTAGCTGACATGATTCAAGATGAAGAGTATCGGCAAGGAGAAGAAAGAGAAAATTTGTGTGAGAATTAACAATTAAAGGGTTGCTCTCGCCGGCGGAGGGAATAATGCGGCAACGCTTTGCCCTCCCTCGGCGAGAAACTAAAATACATGAGAGACACGTATGTTACAAGAAAGTTCGTTGAAAAAAGAATGGCAGAAATAATAAATCAATGCCAAGATAATATGATCAGAACAATTTTGTTTGATCGACTAAAAACAATGAGGACGATAAAAGTTGTAGCATGTAGAAAACGATTATACGCAGATACGATAGAATTAATACAAAATCCATATCATATAACGAGTAAAGAACCAGAACCAAGGCAAGCGTATTAAAAATTAATAAAAATAAAGAACATTCATGAAAGCATATTTACAATCAGGTTTAGTTCTTGAATTAACCATAGAAGAATACAAAGAACTTTACCTAAAACAAAATAAAATAGAAGAACAATCCACCCAAAAGAATAGAAAAGGTTACCGAAAAGGTAAATATTGTTCAGTGTGTGGGGATCGCTTACAGAAAGGAAAACAAAAGTTCTGTTCAAAAGAGTGTAATCTGAAAAAGACATTTGAGAAAATTAGGAAAAGAAGAAAGATTGAACATGATGAGAAATACCAGAAAGATTGTGAAATCTGTGGGATTAAATTTATCGCGAAAAGACGTAACCAAATCACTTGTTCAATGAAATGTAGAAAAGAAAAATATCAAAGAAGATTACAGCAAAAACAAACATTGGAGAATAAATGGGTTGATTCCTTATCTGAAAATTAAAACATTGTGGATTTAAAATAATATGAAAAACCAACTAGAAATAAGAATATCGGCAACATATAAAGGAATGACGATATGGATTGACCCAGATGGCCGCGCATCATTCCAGCAAGCGCATTGTGAATTAGATAGATTAGAAGCAAGGTATAAAATGATGTTAATTGAAGAAAAGGAAAGAGAAATTAAAAGTTTAAAAGAAGATGCAATATAAATTTGATTTCGGGCAACATATTCATCTTTTAGACGGTAAGCCATTAATAGGAGTTACGACAGCCCTACAAGTGATTGCAAAGCCATTTCTAATTCAATGGTCGGCTAATATGGCTTGCGATTATGTGAGGACAAATCTTAAAGACATTGAGGATTTAGAAGAAATACTGACAGAAGCGAAACTGGCCCATAAGAAGAAAAAAGAGAAAGCTGGCGGCTGGGGGACTGAATTACACAAAGCCATTGAACAGTGGATTAAAGATGGGAATGAGCCTGTGTTGAAAGGTGATAATCAACAAATCGTATTTGATAAATTTAAGGATTGGGCTAAAAAGAATGGTGTTGAATTTTTAGAAAATGAAAAGCATGTTTATTCAAAAGAATTATGGATTGGGGGAGTGCTCGATTTGGTTATTAAGATGGATGGGAAGAAATATATTGGTGACATTAAGACAAGTTCTGGCATTTACAATGAAGCATTTTTTCAGATGGGAGCATACAACTTATGCCTTGAAGAAATGGGAGAACATACCGATGTTGAGGGTTATTTGGTCATTAATCTTAAAAAGGATGGAAAAATGGACATGAAAATGGCGATAGACATGCAGTTAAATAAAGACGCGTTCAAGTGCGCATTGGGATTATATAAAATTATTAATTCATTAAAATAAAAATATGAAATATCAAAAACAAAATATGGTTTCAGGAAATTGGATTAAGGGTAGTGATTTAACTGGAATAACAAGAGCTAAGATAGTGAGCGAAACTACTCCACAACCAAGTCAGTTCTTAAACAAAGATGGTTCACCAAAAACGCAAGATGTCTGCAAAGTGAGATTTGAGGGTAAGAATGAGGCGTATAATTTGAGTATAAATAGAGCTACCATTAATGGACTCATAGACGCTTTTGGTGAAGATTCTAAAGAATGGGTTAATAAGGTTTTAGGGGTAGAAACAGAAAAAGTTAGAGTGGCTGGCGCGGCAAGAACAGTGGTTTATCTTTTGGCTGAAGGATATGAAAAGATAGATAATGAGCAAGGATTTGCCGAAATTAGAAAGAAAGGTGGGGCGCCCTCCAATGCGGATATTCCAGTCATAGAAGAAGAAGGTATTAATGTTGAGGATATTCATTTTTAGGATATGGAAAATGAAGAGCAGAGAACATTAAAACAGAATAAGTCCCTGCATAAGTATTGCGAAGTATTATCTGAAACACTTAACGAAATGGGGATCACACAGGAAGTTCTTGTTAGGGGCCTCGAGGTGGACAATTCACCAGAAAGCGTTAAGGCAGTATTTAGGGCCTTGGGGAAAGCCAAGTATGGCAAAGAGAGCACTGCCGATCTGACGACCAAAGAGATTTCAAGTTGTTACGAAGAATTTAATAGACATATTTCAAAACTTGGCGTATATATCCCTTGGCCCTCGGAAGAAGAAATAATAATGCAAAAAGAATATGGAAAAATTGTTAATTAAAAGGACAGATGAGGCAAAAAGATTTGACCTGCCTCGTCCCAAAAAGGTCGGAGATTGCGGGATCGATTTATGTACTGTTCGCAACACCATATTGCCATGTAATTCTGTATTACCAATAGACGTGCCAACGGGCATTAAAGTCAAAATACCACAAGGCATGTTAGCATTAATTCTAAATCGATCTGGCGTGCCAAGGCAGATGGGCATTGATGTAGTGCCAGGAGTCATTGATGAAGGATATGTGGGAGAATTGTTCGCTTGTTGCTTCAATAGAACGGGGCGTGACATTTTCATCCCGTCTGGTACTCGTCTTGTGCAATTAATCCTTTTACCCGCGTCTATATTAAATGTAGAAATTGAAGAGGTGGATGAACTGCCAGAAACCCAAAGGGGTGAGAGTGGATTTGGGTCAAGTGGTAAATAAAATAATGAAAAAAGAAAGAAAAATTTATTGTAAAGAGTGTGGCAAAGTGAGGATGGTGCGGACATCTAATTGGAAGCAAGTAAAACTTTGTATACCTTGCTATTATGCCGCAAGAAGAGCATATAATTCTTCATATCAAAAGACATGGCGCAAAAAGAAAAAAACACGATTAAAGAAATTGAAAAAATCTGGTCAGAAAAGTATTGGGAAAAAGAAGCAGAAAGAATTGAACTAAAATACTGGGAGATAATAAAACACAAAATCCCAAATGTATCACCACCAAAAGAGTTAGAGAAGACAGAACATCGCATTGAAACATTTGTCCGTTCTTTGTCAAGGAAACATAGGATTGGGAATCTACATGTTGGTTTAACTAGTTCTGATTTGGAAGATAATATAAGGATTAAAAGGATAGAAGAGTGTATGGTGATGGTGCAGAGCGATTTAGGAGAGGTATATAAAACAATATATAAAATAACTCCTTCAAAAAATACCCTAATCGCATATACGCACCTGTTGCCCGCCAGCATTACTACTTTTCTTGACCGTTTTAAGCCAACCATTGTGGCACATGTGGACGCTAAACCACCAATAATAAGGCATAAAGGAATTGGTGGAGCAATAGGTGATGGGCAAGCCATAATACAGATGGGTATTGACATAAAAATGGTGAATGAAATAATATTCCCAGATAAAATAATGCAATCATTCTCTTCGCAGACGGTAAACCATTTAACGGAGTATAATGTGGCTTCATGGTTGTGCTTTCAGGCGTCATTGATGGCTAAGATCGCTAACGATTTTAGGCAAATGTTCGCGTTTGGTCAAGCAAGGCATACGCAACAAGATATAGGGTCTACGGCTATAGCTGGGAAAAAACCAAATCCATGGCAATTTGAAAGAGTATCGGGCAGAGCCAATCTTTTATATGAATTGCCTGGCAGGATAGCCAAAATAACTGCAGATTGTTTATTGGAAAGAACGCTTACCAATCAATCTGTTCTTAATTACTCTTTCCGTGAATCTTTTCTAATCTTTGCCGATATGATACAATGTTTAAAAGAAGCAATAGAGAAAACAGAAATTATAGACCAAACAGAAGAATGTAAAAAAGAACAATACCATAGCGAGGAACAAATGATAAATCTCATTCTACGGGGATTACCACGCGAGGAAGCACACAAAAAAATTAATGTTAAATATCTATTATGAAAGATATATATGAAGAAATAGAAAAAATTGGTTGTGTTTACATAGTTATTGGCGGACAGTATGGATCGGAAAGTAAAGGATTGTTTGCTTCACACCTTTGTAAAGAAAAAAACATTGAATATGCGGTGCGCACAGGAGCTATTAACGCTGGGCACACGGTATTCTATAATGGTGAAGAGTTTAAAAATCAACAAATACCAGTCGGTTGGGTGAATCCTGAGACAAAATTAGTAATTGGTGCTGGGGCATATGTAAATCCTGAAATATTGCAGCATGAGATAGAAATGATAGAGAAAGCCATAGGGCAAAATCTAGTTGATAGATTATTAATAGATAAAAGAGCAGGAACGCACCTTGAAAAACATCGCGAGAAATCTGTGGGTAGGCATGAAAGAATGGGGACAGTAGGTGAAGGGTGTTCTGCGGCGTTAGTAGAAAGATTGCGGCGCGAGGAGGGATGTGTATTATTTAAAGATATAGATTATGCTAAAGAGAATAATGATAAACATTTCCATATTGTGGATACGGTGGAGGGATTGAATAATGCATATGATAGAGGTGAACAGATATTACTAGAGGGTACGCAAGGCACAATGTTAGATGTTTATCTTGGTCATTTTCCATACACCACATCGCGCCAGACCATAGCAGCTAGTTGGATGGCAGAGGTAGGGTTATCTCCCAATTTGAATACCGAAATCGCCATGGTGTGCCGCACATTCCCTATTCGTGTGGCAGGAAATTCAGGAACTATGCCACAAGAGATATCATGGGTTGAGTTAATGCGTGAGATGAATACAAAAAGGTGGGAAATGGGTATGACACCATTAGTAGATGATGGTTACATACAGCAATTCCAAGATATGATTGAGAATATATCTCGAGAATGGAGTTTACCCAATGCTGATTTTCATTTGTGGACGCCAGAATTGCGGAAGATACATTCTACTGAACTTGCTAACATTCATGGGGAAGTGTTAAAAAATTTGTCTAATAAAGTGGTAGTTGAACTGAAAAATGTGATGGAGATGACTACGGTGACGAAAAAAGTGAGACGCATATCAAGATTAGACATTGGAGAATTAAAATATGCAGTTAAGATTAATAGACCCAATTATTTAGTGCTTTTCTTTTTGAATTATGAATTTCCTGAAATGTATGATATGGCTAGATATCAATTGCATTTAAAGGACAATAGGATAATGGATTACATAAAAAATATTGAAAAACAGGTTGGAGTACCAATTCGATTCATTAATTGGAAACCAAACCAAGTGGCAGAAATATTGGTATGATAGAGAAAAAATTACAAAAAGAACATGGATTTTCGGTGTCAGAAGCAATGAAATCTCTGATTTGTTGCGTGGGGTGGTATTCACCACGATATAAACATGAGATTAGAATAGGAGAATTCATTTATTGGCGCACCAATGGACGGCCGATGGGTCATTGTGAAAAATGTGCCAAAGAGATAATAGAACAAGAAAGAAAACAAGGATCTTTATTCTCAAATATTAAATAGGGTAGCGCGCGTCTCCGTTCGTTTGAACATTGCTTGTGTCGGTTTATCTGATTACGGCAATGGGATATGCGGCGGAGAGGCGCGGCTTAAGAAATCATTTATAAAGGTCGGTTAACTTAAATTAAAAAACATTTATGTTCAAAGTAGGAGATAAAGTAAGGTGTATTAGGGAATCAAGTGGAGAATGTGGTGATAGTACTTACGGTGGAAGTGGTTGGGAAAAAGGTTTAGAGTTTACGGTCACAGAAATAAATTTGCATGGGAATGATTATGCAGAAAAAGGACATGTATACTGGGGTGGGAAAAATCAAGGTGGAGTTTATGGAAACTGGCTTGAACTCGTAAAACCACAATCAGAAAAACTTTTAATCCACTGCCCGACATTGCGACTTTGGAAAAAAGTGTTGGACAAAGCGTTCAGCGAGGGGAAGGAATGGATAACAGGTAGCAAAGAATATTATCAAGATTACTGGGATAGGGCCAAAGAAAACAGCGTGATAGATATTGAGGGAAATGTGATAACTTATTGGGGTTTTAGCAGATTTACAGGAGCCAAGGTAAAACAGCCAAACCACAAAGCAATGGAAGCAGAGGAGTATTTGGGGATAAATTATAAAATTAACTGCCCTCTTGGCGAACAAAATAAGTCAAAGGGAAACACAATGTCAAACATCATAAAATTTGCCAAAGAATTGACGCTTTCGGCAGACGAAAAACTATTAAGAAAATACGGACTGAAAGATGAGTGCGGAGAATATACAATTGAAGGAAGGGAATTAGTTTATAGGAAGTTAGTCGCAGATAATGGGGCATATTTAATAGAAATAGCCACCAAAAAGGAGGCGGAGGATAAGGAGAAGAAATAATTATGCTTACATTACAACAATTAAAAGAAATGAAGCAAGGTATTTTTGCTCAAGGCCAAACTTCAGTTGAAGATTATTGGGACGCTTCAAAAGAAATGCAAATTAAATGGGTTGCAGTTAGGGGCGGTATTCCTGACTGGGCTATTTATTACCAAAAAATAGAAAAAGATTGGTCTGATGAAATGATAAAAAGTAACGGAGAAAAAATGCACAATCCTGAATCAATAAAAAAGTGCGTTGTTTGCGACGAAGAAGCATTTAAGATGTATCGTCATTAGAAATAATCATCTCACTCTGTTGCTGATTGGCGGGCTTCTGGGGGGTGGAATAATAGGGGAGTAGCTACACAAATAGTTCCATACGGTTCAACTCCGTTGTAAGAATGAGAAGCGGCCAGTTCTCACCCCATTCCCCAAAAGCTCACCAGTCAGTATTAGAAATAAGATAATTAACATAAAATAATATGCAAGAAAAAATACTAAAAATGTTAGCCGAGCAATTAGTGGGGCATCAGGGAGATGTTTGTCTTGAACGCTTATCAGAACTTCCTAAAACAGCCAAAAGGTGCGCCGTTAAACCACTTGCTTTTGGAGAGACCAGCGGACATCGTCATATCGTTGAAGTCGCAGACCCAACCCAATTAGAGTTTTATGAAGATGCAAATGGAGTTTATTTCAAAGTGGTTGAGGGAACTCAAGTGAGGCACAAAGTAGGTGAAAGCTGGACTGGCGAGCATCACACTATTGCCATACAGCCAACGGAAACGATGCCCTATATTGGCGTGAAGATACAGAGGGCGGAAGACCCATGTACGGAAGTCCTTGACAGGGTAAGAGATTAGTCATGATTTCTTCCCTTACAAAACAACAAGAAAAGTTAATCCCAAAATACATTAAAAAATGGGTTGATTTAGCTTCCAAACCGATAGATAGAACAAAATTGAAAGATATTTTTAAGGAAATTTATAAAGAAGACAAAATAATTATTATTGGGGAATCTTTTCAGAATACTGTTGATTTAATGAGATTGATAACTAATGGAAAAAAATTGGAATATAGCTCCCAGCTTGACTCCCAGCTTGGCTCCCAGCTTCGCTCCCAGCTTCGCTCCCAGCTTCGCTCCCAGCTTGGCTCCCAGCTTTACTCCCAGCTT
>ERZ1292637.151-Hain-H14-01um-R3-151-length-45203-cov-13_pt1 | contig 23680 bp, 32 predicted proteins | sample MGYA00564405_ERZ1292637 | MGnify/ENA primary metagenome ERZ1292637 (study PRJEB36523, sample SAMEA6512645) | groundwater metagenome | collected 2019-01-09 | study: AquaDiva: Metagenomics assemblies of 32 groundwater samples | reverse complement strand
CATCGACCTGTTGCTCGGCTTCGCGGCGTGTTATTGCACCTGGCAGCTCCGCAGCCTGACGCGCAGGAATACCGCGCACATCGACCTGTTGCTCGGCTTCGCGGCGTGTTATTGCACCTGGCAGCTCCGCAGCTTGACGTGCAGGGATTTCGCGTGTCTCCTCATCTTGACGTATTTTTAACTCTTCACGTTGTCGCCACTCGCGTACTTTTGCGTGCCACTGCACTTCTGGGATGTTGTATTCACCATAGATATTTGCAGCTCCCTGGTAGTCGCCAGCCTGGGCAAGCGGTAACGCTTTTGCAATACCCTCTTTGCGATCTTTGCGCTCGATGTCTCGACGTTCCTTAAAATTTTTCATCTCATCCGATGGAAGCACAGACTTGAGAGCGTACTCAATGGCACGCTCGGGATAATTTGCCTGGAGAAGCTGCGGGTACACGCGCGCTGCGAGTGTTGCACGCTCGCCTTCCGGCGCCTGGCGGATCATGTTTACGGCATCCCCCAGGTGGTCAGGGTCAGGATTTGTCGCAATATAGTCAAGAATCGTTTTAAGCTGCTTTGTGTCCTGCACGCGATCGAGGGCATTTAACGCCTCATAGCTATGTATCTGCCGCTCACTTTTGATCCGCTTCGCTTCTGCGCGTGCACGCTCGAAATCTTTATTATAGTCGTTTTTCGCTTCTTTTTCTGCTTGCGCGAGCGCCACACCAAGGCGCTCTTCGCCTTTGGGTGTCTGGCGCAGACGTGGTGCAAGGGTACGATAGACGCGACGTTGATAGTCCTGAATATAGCTCTGCTCTGTCCGTGGTGGGTCGAGGGGGATTTCTGTTACAGCGATACGTTCAGGAGTTTCAGGCGTGGACGTAGCGCGGGTAGCTGTAGCGCCTGGACCTGCAAATACAGAAATACGGGGTGTCTGTGTGCCCTCCTGCTGTGCCACGGTCTGACGTAATTGGCCCACAAATGCTTGTTGTTCTGGTGTTGGCGCACCTGCGCTGGGGTCTCCTGAATAAAGCCTGGCGGCAATAGTAGCTTTTCTGCCCTCTTCTGGATACGCAGCAAAACGCTTTTCCTGCTCTGGCGTTACATCAAATGCTGGCTCGATACCGCGCACACGCATAAAGACACGTACAGCTTCGTTTACAGCTACTGCGTGTTTTTGCTTAGGGGAAAGTTGGCTGTATGGATTCAAGATAACAGTATTATCCTCTGCAGCCATCCCTGCATCTTCAGGGTGCTCTTTAAAATACGCATCTTCTCCAGGATAAAGCTGATTTCGTATACGAACACCGCCGGGTAAAATGCTGGTAGCTGTAGCGCCTGGGCCTGCAACACGCCCACGCACCGTTTGCACTGCGGGGTCTTGCTCGTAGAGTTTCACAGCACGTTCGAGCTTATCTGCGGCAGCGAATCTGTTTGGATCGTTTGGGTTATAGACTTCTAGGTACGCACGCCTGACATCGCCACCGGTCTTTTCAAGTGCCTCTGCCCATTCTTTTGCTCCACCCGCAACGTTCTGGTTAATATCAAATGGATTGGTAACGCCGTGCTTTTTTTGTGTTGCCGGAATGAGCTGCATAAGCCCCTGTGCATTGTCCTTGCTGATAGCACGAGGATTAAAAGAAGATTCAACGGCAGCAAGACCGAGTATATGCGCAACAGGCACGTTCGAGGCTTCAGAAGCACGTTGCGCTGCGGTGAGAATAGGTGCACGTAGCGCCTGAGGGATGCCGGGAAGACCAGAAGGGGCAGGTGCTTCACCCGTTATTTGCGGCTGCGTAGCGGGCACCTGTGGTGGAGCAAATGGCCTTGCTGGTGGCGCTGGTGGCGCGGAAGGTGAAGTAGGAGCTGCTGGTGTCGAAGATGTAAGCAGCTCAGCAGGTATCTGGATCGGCGGGTATTCTCTGAGCGCAAAGCCCTGCCCCCCAAACATGGTTGCAGGCTCGCCTGTGCCTCGTACACGAGCACGACCACCACCAAAAAGATTCGTCATGAAGTCCGCTGGTCGGTCTATGTCTTCCGTAGAGACAGGCACAAGACGAGATGTCTCGTCCTTTTGCAGAAGCTGCAAAAGCTGTAGTTGGCGTGCCTCGTTGGCTTCACGCTCCTTTTGTGCTTGCGCCGTGAAGCCAGACACAAGGCCCATCCCGAATTGTATGGCCTGCAGAAAATCGCCAAATCCAGCCATTACTGCAAATCCTCACACCGGAGACACAATACTAACTCTTGATCTTCGTACAGCTCAAAATGATGGCTTTTCGCCTTGCATGCCACTTCGTCACAAAGTTGCGATGCTGCGTTTTTCTGTACCGTTTCCAACATCGTAAGTCTTTTGCCCAAATGCCATTAGAAGATTCATATCCATGCGGAAAGCAGCGCGTACATCCTGCTGTTGTTATTGCACCGTACAGCATGCGACTCCACATGGTGTGACTGAAACGTGAAGGAAGAAGATCTTTATCACAACCCAAGAGACGACTAATACGTTTACGCATTTTCATGAATATGCCCCTACGACATGTACGTATGCTCCCATAGACGTAGGAGCTTTGTACCGTGTGGCCTCAAGTTTTCCCCTATGCCGTGTATATGCCAGTTCGTAAATAATTCATCCAGTGTTGTCGGTGTCAATCCCTGGCGGCGTGCGATGTTTTTTGCGGTCCTTTTATTTTCAAGTGTTTCGCCAGCTGTATCAAACTGCACAGTGCCAAGGGGTGTAAAGATGAAGACTTTATACCAAAAAGGCGGGAAGTTGCGTTGTGCAAGAATCTGCCCCGGTTCAATATGTTTCTCTATGCATCGTGCTATGTACTGTATAGCCGCGTCTCTTCGTCGTACCCACGCAAAGGGTGTTATAGCGGCATTGCTCAACTTAGGCGTCGTATGCCATGATTGCATGTTAGCTTGTCCTCGGCGTGTTATAGTAGGCTCCAGCAATATTTGCGAGGCTACCTGCAATCTGAAATCCGGTCTGGAAGGCATCAGGGCCACCCCCGGATTGCTGCGTAAATGTTTGTGGTGACAGGAATTGTCCATAGCCAGGAGGCACTACGGTCGTAATCTGCTGGCCACGAGCCAGTGCCAGGTCTCTAAGTGCCGCAAGGAGTTCGGGTTGAAGTCCCTGCACAGCCTCAAACGATGGGCCAAGATCGGTAATACCTGCTCGCTTTGCCCCTGTGCGCGCCGCAGCCATAGGAATACCTTGTGAAGCGCCAAAGCGTTGCGCTGCTGCATCTCTGGTGCGAAAGCCACCCAAAAGTGGCATAAGGAGCGATGCTTGTTCTTCGAGCGAACCTTTGAGGAGTGGCTCCTCGATATCTTGAAAAAGACGGCGCGTCTCTTCAGGAAATTCGAGTGAAGAGGTCGATGTTATCTCAGGCGTACCTTTTGACGCTGAGTATGCCGTTGTCCCTATTGTCACCGCAGCAGCTATTGCTGCCGCCCAAACAGCTGCCATACCGTTCTACTCCTCTGTCTTTTTCACCGCATGTTCACTTGCTGCCTGTCTCTGCATAAGACGCACATAGCGGCAGAAATAGTCTGCAACATCGGCACAGTCCTTTTGCAACACTGCATCAGGCACATGCGCAAGCTCACTTGCAACAAACATGGCGAGAATTATTACACAATCAAGTGTTCGTAAAGGAAAATCGGAGGCTTTCTCATTATATCGATCTGCGATATCCACCCAAGATTTGCGAAGTTCTGCCGTAAGCGCATACAGTCTATCAATAAATTGCGGCGTACCGCACCACTGCACAATTGTGCAGGTTATGCATGGCTCGTCTGGCATGGGAGGTCCATTCATATAAGGGTCTAATTGAAAATTCGCCATACGTGCATGGATACGTATGCACTGCCTTTGCCGCTCTGATATCCACGGCACAAGAGGCTGGGCAGTTTGCTTTGCAATTATCATGCTGGCTCAAATCAGTAATGATGCCCTTACGGTTGCGCATGGAACACGTGATGGCGCAGCTTTGTTACACGCTCAAACGTGTACGCGATCACATGCCACCTGCGCCAAAAAGTATTTCTTCACTTGCTGCCGGAAGATGCGGATAGGGTTGTGTCCCTGGCGGCGGCATTCGATTCTTGTAGTAGTCCTGTATCTGTCTCGCTGTGCTAATCATCGAGGCAATCCCCGCCCCCTGAAGTGCGAGATTTGGCTGTGGTCCTTCCTGGGTACGCACGCTGGGGGGACGCGCAGCGCCCGAGAGTTGCGGCTGAAGTGCAGAGAGCTGATTGATGAGATTGGCATAGGCCGTTTGCTGCTGCCCAGTGATCATACCACCATATTGCCGTGTTGCACTCGCAAGCGCTTTGCCCTGCTCTCTTTCAGTTTGCCCCCCCCCGGCAAAGCCAAGCCTGCGTGCAATGGCTTGAGAAGCTCCAGAATATTGTGCACGCATCTGCGAGAGTTGCCCAATAATAGAAGGGAGAATCTCTGCCGTCGAGCCCGCCGCACGCGCGCGGAGCTGTGCCAATGCCTCAAAAAGGTTGCTCACCTGAAGTGGCACGCCTTGAAGGGCAAGCGCGCGCCCACGCTTGAGTATGTCTTCTGATGTGAGAAGCCCTGCGCCATCCTCTCTGCCCATGCCACCTATGCCGTTTGTACCGTCCTCACCTCCACCGCCTTCATCAAAGCCGCCGCCACCAAAGTCTGCATCGCCAAAACCACTATCGCTCAGGCCGTCTCCCGCAGTACCGGCATCTTCACCGTTCATCATTCGGTGATGATAGATAAGGCGGTCATAGAGCACGTGTATACTTTCCTAGCGCAAATAGTTGTACCGTTCAAGCTGTTTAGCAGCACACAAGAGGGTAACACGCCAGAAATACCTACGCAATGTTATGAGCATTGCGTGTTAACGCGGCGCAACTTCTCTTTGGAGAAAGCCTCGTGTTACGAGGCTTTCCTGTCTCTTTGTCATAGGCCGTCTTTGCCAGCCTGCATTCTCGCCAAGCGGCTTAAACCATCCAAGCATATCCCACACCTGAAAACGCGAAGTGCTCGTGAGATTCAAACGAAACTCTCTGCCTCGCATCCCCGGTGGCAACCTATGGCGCACAGCCTGCCGCCCAGTTGTCGCAAGAATGGTGCGTGTATCGACAGTTGTACCGTCCACAATGAGCACTGCTGTCATATTCACAGGCGCATCGATGTCTAGTGTAAACAATTTTGTTTGTTGTGGTACCTCAAAATAGACTTCATCAGAATCCCACACAAGGACATCTTCTGGCTCAGGTCTAAACCATCCTACCGCATCCCAGAGTTCAAACACTGTCGGTGATGTCCACCTCACACGGAAGTTTTTACTGCGAAGTGTGAGAGGCAATTCAACATCGAGGCGCTGTCTTCCCGAAGTTGCGACAACGGTTTGGGTATTTGTACTGACCCCGTTCAAGTATGTTATCATAGTGAGAGCTGTAGGCGCATCGACATCGAGAAGGACTTTGCGTATTTCATGGATGGTAGGAAAAATGATTTCGTGGGTGTCGTGAATGAGCCGTAAATCCGGTCTCACAAATGTATGGATGCTTGCACCTACAAGAGCAACACGTGAAGAAAAACTTCCTGAGAGTTCCAGTGCAACATTATAGCGTCTTGCCGTTTCATCTGCGGTTCTAAAAGATGATTGCGTATTCTCAGCGCTCGATGCCCATGCTGTTGTGAGTATTTCACTTGTCGCGTTTCTGTCGTAGTAGGCAGTAATAGTCGCATTTTGACTTGTCGTGTTGCCCTCAAGGAGGACAGATGAGTACGCTTTGCGCTGGAATGGTTGTCCACCATCGTAACTCTTCGTGCGTGCAGTTACGGCAATAGCTGTCCCTGCATCGCTAGACGTGGTAGGGTCTTCAATTCTATATACATGGCCGTTTGCGGCACCGGCAAGCAGCTCGCGGGTTAGGCTGTCAAAAAAGAGTGATCTGATGCTCGTTAAGGCGCTCGTGCCAAAAAAGCACTCTGTAAGCTGGCCACTTTTGAGATTTGGCTTGAGTACCAAAAATCTGTTGAGTGTTGCTGATCCGGCTTCAGCGTAGAGCATCACAAGCGTAGAGCCCGTCGCTTCATTGAGGAAATCAAGTTCAACCAGCGCCATCTGTGCGGTGTTCCACCCTATCTGGCCATCAACGGTGCGGCCTTCAAAAAAAGGGTCTATGGAGCTAGTGAGCTTTATTTGCCTGCCATTCATATCAGCGTAGATGCCATCCTGGGAGACAAAGAAGAGTATCCCGTGGCCTTCAGCCGCAGCAAATTGTGAGACAGCGCCACGTGAGCCATCAACAGCCACTGGGAGAAACGTATCGGTGCCAATACCGACAACGTTGTATGTCCGCGCCGTGGTCCACACACGTACCTGACTTGCTGTGGCAATCCCCGCAACCGCGCGTGCTGAACCGTCTCCTACTATTCCAAAATTACGATAGCCCCAATTTTCAGCCCTGTTTTCCAGGCGCTCATAGCCTTTTGAAAAATAGAGTCTGTAGCCATCAACAAGCATGAAGAGATGTCCCTGCCCGCCGGGACCAAAAGACACCCGCGTCGTACCTGCAGGGGGTACGTCGTTATCAGTTTCCAGGAGTTGATTCGTAAGAACAAGTGTAGCATCAGAGAAATTGTCGAGGAATGGACTTACCGCTGTATCAGCAATCTCATCGACAAGCACATAGTTGATAAAACTTCCGCCTTTGCGCCAGACCATAAGCCGGTCAATTTGCGTATCGCCCGGATGATTTGCACCACCTTGCACCACGTTAGTAATTGTGAGATTGATACGCTGGCGATTAGCCGTAATCTTTGTCGTTCCAAGAATGACACGATCAGCGTCAAGTGGCGGGTTGCCTCGCGCCATCGTGGTTGAGTTGCGGTAGCACACCGTATATTCAATATCCCCTTCGATCCCCACACCACCACGGAGTTTGAAATCATCTATATTAAACGCAACCGTTCCGAGCGTGTTGGTGAGAAACGCAATACGAAATACGCGCGCGTTTGCCCAGCTCCGCGTTGTATCGGTACCATACCGCGCAAATTTTGACTTGCGTATTTGCACCTGCGTCCAAGAGTTAATCCCTTGATCAAGTGTTGTAAGTCCACCGAGCCGGATATGGTAGTAGTTGCGCCTGAAGGCATCTACTACACCTGTTGTCGCAGAGTCAATGTCGATATCCACTTGCAAAAACGTTATACGCTCCGGTCTATCACAGCGTACCCAGAAATGAATATAGTCATCATCTTTGACGAGGTTGTCACCACCTGTGAGTGTGTCGAGATTGATGCCTGCGCCAAGATCACGAGCAATCGAGCCAAAAGTGGAGGCAGCAATACTAAAAGAGAGACTCGAAGGCGATTCCTGAAAAAGTGTAAAGTCATCGGCGATGGCAACTGAGAGATTTGTTCCTGTCCAAAAGACGGATGTATCCATCTCATCAATCTGGGTAAAAAGATCGGCAGCAAGTGCTGCGCTCGTCGGCTGTGCCGTAGGCGGTGAGATGCCCATTGTGGTTGTTGCTGTGCCAGAATCTTTGATAGCAATAGTGCCATTGACGAAGTATTTGAGCAGATTGCCGTTGCCGTCAGGCGAGTTCGCATCTGAGAGTACCTGCGCACCCGTTGCAGCGTTCACAGTCGTCGGAGCTGCCCAGGAAGTGTTAAGGCGTTGAAGCGTTGTGCCAAACTGCGCGTAGCTGTACGTTGTCGTAGAAGCAACCAGGCGCGACAAATAGACAACCGCAGAAGCAAAAGCGTTGACAGTTCGAGCAGTCCAGCCAGAACGGGCTTCGATGACCCCCAGCGTGCGGTCAAGTCTCACATTAGTTGCGCGGCGCAAGGCACCATCAGGTATCATATCTGACTCTGCAATTAGCGTTGCACCGTGTGTCCAGCGCGCAATGTGAAAAGGTTGAAATGGCATGGCTACATCTCACCTATACATGAGCTAAAAAAGTTTCTAGTTACGATAGAGCCACCAGTCTATAGTTGCCGAGGATGCTACGTTGGAGGAATTGATAGTAAACTGGCCAGCAGTCTTCCCTGTAACCCAAAATGTCTCATTCCGATTACCTGTCAACACAACCCTATAATTTTCATCGCTCTCTGCCGGTGAGAAGCTTTGCACAACGCTCGCTGCCGTGGGAAACGTCACGGAGCCATGCCGAATACGTGAGGTATCACTTGCTCCGGCACCACCAGCAGGAATACCACTCCACCCCACAATGAGTGAGCGTAGGCGCGTTCGTGGCACTGTGGCTGCAAGGGTATCTCCCACTTCAATAACCTGTGCTCCGCGTGACCCCGAGAAATCAAACGGTGAACTAAAACTATTACCAATAGAAATTGGCGGTGTAAAGAATACTCCCCCTGCAGATGGCTCGACATCAACATTTGTGTTGAAGCTATTGCCGATGAGTAGAAAAGGCTGCCCAGCATACAACGTAAGTGATGCTGCCGCATTAAATCGACATTGCTCAATGATAATAGTGCCTATCCCAAGAGAAGCATACGAACTACTACCTGTCAAAAATGTCCCCGCAGTCTCCGTGTAACACTGGGAAAACCGCACGTTTTGGAGCGGGCCACCATTAATGTAAACTGCTGCAGATGTGTACTCCTCAAATTGTGTGTGGTTTATAAAATCAGCACCACTGCCAAGATCAAATTGCACGAGTCGTATAGCATTACGAATATTGCAATTGTCAAATGTATTCAAGAAAACATTGGAGCCAGATATTAGAACACCAACTTGCGCACGTTGAGCCCCAGTAATGTCAATATCTCCGTTAATACTACAATTACGAAACACCACCTTATCTATTTGACTTACGCCACCGTCAAGGAAAACAACACGGCCTGTCGGCGCTGGTGTAGGGTCTTGCACAATAATGTTGTTGAACTCTACTTGCGTCGTTGGTGAGATAATGTGTAACGTTTGCGTTGTTGTCCCGGCACCATCAAGGATCAGGTCTTCAAAGCGCGAGAGCTGCCCACTATACCTCAGAACATGCGCCTGGGTACCTCGTGCGCGGATAATAGTTCGATTTGCTGAGCCTGCTATGTTGGAAATACGGCTTCCACGCCAGAGAATGCCCTGTCCAGTTATGGTAATGGGATCAGTTAGGTACGTTCCTGTAGACCACGCAAGTCGTGGCGAGGCAACTGTTGCCATAGCAATGCCCACTGTATCATTGGTTACACCATCACCCGTGGCAAACCATCGAATAGAAACACCATAAGAAGGATACGTGGAACAGACAACGGAGCCCGCACCGGTAAAAATAATGTCCTCTGCGGCAAAGATGCGATCACATGGGAGCGTAAGTGTTATGCCAGCACCAATCTCCATCCTGCCACCGCTTGTAACCTGCAGACTTATATTGCTGGGCAGCGTCGTATTTGTCGTGACATGCATACGGCTGCTCAACATGAGGGTCACACGAGGCTGGCCAGTGCCACCATACTCATTAATGGCAGCAACGAATGAGGCCGAGCGTTCAATGTGCATAACACCTTCTAAGAAAAGCTTGCGAAGATCGGTAACGGTGGCAATAGTAGAAGTCGTCACGGTAATACGCATAAGCCAAGCACTGTTGGCGGGGAGGTCCGGCTGGTTCGGCGTTGTATCACCTTCACATTGGTAGTAGTAAGAAGTTGTGCCTACCCGTGTCCATCCGGTAATGCCATTGTTGTCGCTGGAAATAATCGTCCAGCAGATATCATTCGCAATGGCTGCATAGGTGATAGCTGTTGCCACCTGATTTATACGCTCAGGGACATAAGCAATTGTAGCGAAGGGAAAAGATACCAATGAGGATGACTCACCATGTAGGCCACCACTATCGACAAATGCGGAGAAGTATCGCCCATCATGCTGTGCTTTCTCATGTTCCCAATACACTCTACTATTAGTCCTAAACGTTCCAGTGTTTGAGTCTGGTAATGTATTGAATGGGTCAACACGTAGAGTAGCATCATTGGCCATGGCTACTAGTGTGAATGCAACCATTAGTAGCATGCATACAATAATGCCTCTGAACCAGTTTAGCATAGTTTTAAGTCCCCACGCAGGCTGCAGACTGTGATGTGAGCGTACCATCAGTATTCACACAGACATAACGCACACCAGTAGTACTCTTAATATTTGGAACACGTATATTCAGTGTAGTCCCCATTTCAAGCCCTTCGTTAGGCGATGTCGTCCCAATGCCAACATTACCACCTTGCAGGATGGAAACCATTTCAGCAGCACCACCGGCGTTAAAAAAACTAAAACGGTCGTTGGGTGCATCTACAGCATTACGGCTACCAATAAACCACTGCACAGTTGCAGAATCTCTAAACCCAATAAGACTTTGGACACTCGTTGCAGTAGAGTCAATAAATGTATTAGTCGTGCTTACTGATGATTGAATATGGAGTACCGCTCCCGGTACTGCTATCCCAAGGCCAATACTACCAGCACAAGTCAGCACTGATCGCGCAGCATTACCAAGCTGAAAGTCCCAAAAATTCCCTGCGCATGCGGCAGGATTCGCTCCGATGTATGTGCCGGAGGCACTGCCACCACTAAGCGTAGTATTGCTCAAATTTAACAACGCTCTCGTTGCCGAGGCAACGGGCGCTGCACACAATGAAAGCCTATCAACAGGGGCACCAGCACTCCCCACACATAAAGACCCTACAATACTTCTATCACCATTGATGACAGTGCCCTGAGCATAGATAAGACTGTGCATACTCATTGAGATAAGCAGCAAGAGCGTTACTCGTTTCAATAAATGAATCATCACATTTTCCCTTGCGCGGAAACCCCGCAAGCCCCTAGCTTCAGCTATGGGGACTTTGACGTGTCGTTTTTGTTGATTCAAGAGAGACCAGGCAATGCATCTAGGTCGTCTCCTCTGAATAGTTTGACATTCATATTTTCATAGCCGAGCGCCCTTACTCGTCCTTCTTTGTAACCTTCAACTGTTCAAGTTCCTTTTTGGCTGCATCAAGTTTAGCCTGCAACTGATCTACCTTATTCTGTAACAGCTGCACCTGCACGTTATACATACCAACATTGTCTGCCTGGCACTGCATATAGCGCCGCACAGCGATTTGGAGTTCTTCTTGTGTTACTTGTGCGCTAGCTAATACAGGCAAGAACATAAGAAATAGACCAAGTAGTGTTACAGGCATCTCTTTACCCTATCAAAACAATTCTGCCGCTTTGTGCCACTGCAAAAGAAATGACCACATTAAAAGTCGTCTGATCTACGGTAATACTACCCGCCTCTATAAATGCTCGCGGGCTGCTCGTATCCCAAATTGTTATAAAAAGATCGGCTGTTGCAAGTTGATGCGTTGCACCAAGGATTGTCACACTTGTTGCCCCAGCAAAAGCGACGACAAAAGACTTTACAAATGCTTCAGCAAGGAGCGTCTCATTGACTTCTCGCCTAAGCTGTTCTAAGTTGACAGCATCTGTAAGGTCTGTCGCCGCAAAGACATTTTTAATAGAGCGCCCCTGCGCATCATACGTACCTCCAGCCGCTTTGCTTCTAAGCGAAAAATCAACGCGCTCTGCATCAGTATTACTTGTAGGTATGCCAAGCCCGGTAACACGTTTTGAGTTTGCATTAACATCTGCATAAAACTTTGCCGTTCCTCTCAGTCCGCTCGAACGGTCAAGATGGTTGAACGCCTGCTGCATCCAAAATTGGATGGACTGGCGCAGTTCATCAACCGTCTCACCTGTAATAGAAGGATTACCCAGTGTCTGCGGTGGCATACATGCTACTTTATGTCAATGGCATCCGGCTTTCCCAGAGTGCTTCAAGCTGGCTGCACAACTGGGCAACTGGAAGATTCTGTGTCTCAGTTTCACGCTCAGCGAGCATGCGTGCTGTTCTGTAGATCAGTAGATCGTCCCAGTCAAAGAGTGTTGGAATGACATCAGCACCGTCGGCTATATCTGGCGACGGGTCTTCTGTGTGGAACACCACAAGATTATCGACCATATCCTGAAACAAAGGAGACGGTATGACCGGAATAGTGCTGCCCGTCCTTTTAGGAGTTGGGATGATACGGATCGTGTTAGGATTTTGATTATCCGTCGTCCAATATTTTGGCTCACCTGGGCGGTCTTCCCAGCCGTGATACTTGCGGTCGAGCATCGTTTCCGAAGCATACCGTAAAACACGCTCATTATAGAGTACATGATTAATCGTTACAACCGAATTGGGGAGGACATAGCGTCCCTGAAGAGTAATAGCGTTGACCCACTGAATCTGCGGGAAGAAATCTTTGCGTGCCAGGTACTGAAGAGACTCTTGATGCGCCGTCACAATTTTGGAAATATTCGTAGGCGACGTATCAGTATCCTGGAGGATGTCACGGATGCGACTCAGTTGCTCAGAAAGTAGTGTCACGGCTAATCACCACAATTGGTTGCGGGTGTTTCTAGTCGTGTCCTCCCCGGACACGGCTGGCAGCATGCCAGCGACAAGCCCCTGACTTTAGTCATGGGGTATCTGACGCTGCTTATCCTTGCTGCCTAAGCCCCAATGCCGCAGCGATACGCTTAAGTCCTTGCTCACCATGGGGGTTTCCCTCCTTCACAAGCAAGAGCCCCGTAGCTATTTCTGCAATGACGCGATGGTAGACGTCTTGTACCTGCGGCTCATCCGCGTCGAAAATAAGCTGTGCAGGAGAAGCATCGTAGATGACTGTGATAGTTGTCGCCGTAATAGGGCGCTTATAAAGCCCTATCCAATATGTGCCCCACTTCCAATAATGGCGAATAAGGCCACGCTGGCTCATCCAATCATTGGCGCGTTTTGAGAGTGCCGCTACAGTCGTTTCTCGCAGCTCAAAGAGCTCATCCGTGATTGCATTACGCACCGGCGCATCTGTAAGCACATTGCCCATAACAACACGGCGCAAAGACCTAATACGGTTGCCCAGAATGACACCATCCGCACCAGTCACCTGGCGCAAGTCAATAATAGGCAGATCGGGGTTTACAGTTACGGTTGCACGCTGCTGAAGGAGCAGTGGATAGGTGAGACAGAGAAGCCGCTGCGCAGGATTAATGCCAGAGCGCGTAATTTCATCTGGGGGGTAAAAAAGTGATTGCTCGCCGAGCTTGATGGCAACAAGATTTTGTAAGTCACTAAGCGTCACTCTGCACACTCCAAAAAACTATTCTGATGCTCTTTTGCTCCAATTCATGCATGATGTTTCATGGTGCGCTAGCAGGAGAGACATTCTCGTTTCAAGGACAGCGAGGCGCTCGCTGAGAATCACATATTTACTAAATGCAGTCATGCTCCATACGGCACTAGTTACAAGAGAACTCAAACCTACAGCTATAGAAGCAACGGCAATACTGTCCATACTACATAACTTCCTCCAACGACAACGGCCAACTTTGCGCCTCTACGTCCGTGGAAAGCAAGAACCAGGTAGTGCACCCGGACACGGTACTTATTACCATGAATGGCAAATGGCCGAACGCCACATACATGAACTTGAATGGATGCTTCGCGCAACGTGACCTACTCTTCTACCTTTACACCTTTAAAATGTGATCTAATGCTGTTTTGAAAGAATTGTCCTACCGAGTCAACCTGTGTCAAATCCCGAAATATCTCTGGTGGAACGTCAGCATAGGTATAGCTCGTACCGCTATGAAAAACAAGTGTGAGCAACTGTTTTACCGCGTCGTAGTCTGCTGCTTTCAGTACACCTGATTTAAGTTCGTGCATCAACTTCCTCTAATAAATCAAAGACCAGTGCTTTAAGGCATGGGTGCAAATCCCTAGAAGCCCCCGCATTTATGCGTGGGGAGCCGTCACTATTAACTTCCCGCAATAAAATACGTAATAAGTGCTGTAACTCCAGAGCTATTTGATATAGCAAGGGCGGTTATACTTGTCCCACTCATGCAGTGTACCCCATTGGCATCAAGGTTCACAGGTGCATTTGATGCCGCTGCACCGTAGGTAACGCTCACATTCTGGTTGGATGTTATAAGCAAAGCCGTGATTGTTGTAAGCCCTTGCGTACCAAGGGCAAGAATAGATTGTTCAGTTATAGCTGTTGCCACTTCTGTTGTAAAGGGACCAACCCACTCCGTTTGAGCAATAGAGTGCACTACCCGCAGTGGCCTGGTTGTTCCGTAACGATCTTTGACCGATATTTCTGCCTTTACCGCTGAAACACCATTTGGCATGTCAACTTACCCCCTACCGGCTTCCAGCAAGCAGGCGAGCCGAAATTTCTTCCCGTGTAGCCGAAAGCGCTTGAACCTGCTTACCAATATCCGCAGCAAGCCGCGACAGTGCAATGTCAATTAAGACTGTGGGGAAACCAAAGAGCACAGCGTCATCGAGGTCTGGCTTCTCAACAGCTATAATATATATACCGCGCACGGTATAGTTACTCGTTCCATTTGCGTCTGGTGTCGGGTAGAGCCATAACCTACGCTCCATCACGGTAAAAGTTGTCGGTTTTTTATTAATAAGTGATATCTTGCGTGAAAAGACATTCGGATCGACGTACTCTAAATCAACGTTTTGAAACGTGTCATAAATGTAGATACCACGACGATTTTGCACCCTCGGATAGATGAGCCTCCCAAAATCATCGGGCATCGCATAATCAGCAAGACCACTCGCCGTCACCATCATATTTTCATCGTGGTGCATAAATGCAGGCATATCAACCAATTCGACGATATCAAGCAATCCCTGAAACATGTATAGCTCAAGCTCTGCGGCGTCGGGATTTCCTGACGTCTTGTCGATAAGCCCTAAGCGCAGAGCCCGTGTCATGAGCACATCAAGCACATCAGAGTATTTGAGTGCCACCTTACATCCCCACTTATGTTATACTCACAAGTCAAACAAAGCTGGTCACGTCGAAAGTAGTACAAATAGTATCACGTACCTCCCGCCAGGACATTTATCGTCGCCGTAAGCCCGCTTGAATTTGTCACTGTGGGTACTGTTGTCGTTGAAACGCCATACGCCATAAAGACCGCTCGGCGATTACCAGTAGCAACCACAAGCGACGTATTAGCGCCATTCCAGTTCAGCGTAATGTTTGTATTCGTGACAAAGATGAACGTCTGAATCGTCTCAATAGCGGCAGCGCCTGCTCCAAAACCAGGGAGCGCTGCCGCTGTAACACCGTCTCCGACTTCAAGCTCATAGCTTACCGATTCATCAATGGTGCGAAACAGGTCTTCAAGCAGCTCAGGGCTCACTGCACCGGACCTAATAAGATCGCTGGCGACCTTTATATGATGAATAGCAGCCATCTACGTTCCCACCTACGTCAACACAATTCTTCCACCTGTATACTGCACACTACCATACTCAGGCGACGTTGTTGCTGCCGTTTGCGTCTGCACGAGATGCTGATTACTTGCCGTCACCGCCAGGCGTATACGCTGTGCTTTACGTCTAACCCATTTCCCTGCATGCTGTGGCCCACTGAGCCACATCCAGGTTGGAAAGAGGAGCGGCACATACTGCACTTCTTCTACTCTGTCAGAGGCATAGGATCTGTTGCGCCACAAGAGACGATTACAGAAGCGTCCTGCAACTCGACTCCCGAGTGTGTCGGCGAACTTATCGAGCGTAATGGTTTCTACAATACCACCTTGAAGCACGCCAGGGTCAACGTTGTCTCCCTTAAAGCGCCACAGCCTGGGTTTCCAGAACGCACGACGCGACGATGGTGGTACCCCCCACTGCGCAAAAAGCGATTCATGGAAAGCCGTAAAAAGCGCATCAGTCAGGTTGAGATTCCCGTCAAAGCGCTTCACGGTCAGCCTGCGCCTGATAGGCCAGACCTGCCGGTGCATCGTGGGCAACTGAAAAATATCAACGTCCATTAGGCACGCACTACCTGTGGAATGGGTTTTTTGCCATCGAGCATATCACGTGTTAGGAGTTGCCCATTAAAGGCAGGAAGGTTACACCGCTCATGTATATTGTACCGACCAGCCTCATACTTTGCGTCACCGGCGTAAAGTATATGTGTGGTTTCATCGCCTGTGTAAACGCCGTTATTATAGCGAATAGCAATATCCTGAAGACATACAATACATGGGACTGCCATACCTAGCCTCCTAAAATGCGTGCAAGCCAGCGACCTTTTGCTTCCATGCGCTCAATATCTTTCATAAAATGAAGCGTCCCACCACAATGCTGTTCACAACGAGATTTTCCGCAGGTAGGCCCCTGACATGCATAACACCATCCACGCTTTATACCACTACCGGGCTGTACATACCACGTCATTTGGCAGTGCTTGCACATAAGCATATCCGCTTCAAATGCTGCGTCTTTCTCCGGTAAGTCACCTCTAACATACGCCGCAGCTTTTCGTCTTGTCCACTGCGGATTTACCAAAAGCGTTCCACCACTCAGCCATCCCATTACTCGAATCTCCGCGTCGGTTGAAACTTTGTTGCGCCCCAGGCAAAAAAGCGTGAGATAAGTCGATTAGCCCAGGAACGCGGCTTTCGAGCATTCTTAGACGTTAAAGGAACAAGCTGCCCCTCTGTGTTCCGTATCAACCATTGGTGGCGCAAACCTATTGCGCATCCAGCATGCGTTGCGTATCTCCCGATCTCATCTTGTGCATCACCAACAAATTCAATAGATTGTATGCCATAATCATCTGCAGCAATAACCATACGACAGACAAAGCAAAGACCGGCAGAAGGCATAGGCGTTTCCCTACGCTACATGTGACCAGGCTTTACGGTGGATAATACGCCAGATCATCTGTTTTGTTACCCTATATTCAGTAGACAGATCGTGCAATTTCATATCACCCGCTGCATACCGAATGCGTATTGATTTTACTGCATCTACTGTGAGTTTACTTCCATATTACGTCATGCAAGTAGCTACTCAAACCAGTGTACAGTCACTTCTGTTAATCCTGTAAAGCTTGCATGTACAGGCTGCCAGCCAAAACCTGCAGCCGCCGTCGCAGGAATAACCAGCTCACCATCAGGGTTGGCATTAAATTGGAACGTCATCCGCTGATTCACCGCATTATCAAATACCTCAGTTGCTGCCGTATAGGTTGGTTCAACCGTATGGTTTTCATCCGCAAGGCAGAGTGGTACCGCGTCAGCGAGATCGAGGATTGCTTCTGTGAGTGCCGTTGCCGTACCGACTACTGTATGGCGTTGCACAATCCACTCTAAAGCATTGTCCGCTGGTGTAGCAGCGCTACTCAAGGAAAAAAAGTAGACCCAGCCTCGTGTCGTTGCTGCCCCTGTAATGGTAAGGACCGTATCGGTGGGGCTTGCGACATTTTGTGCTCCTGTTGCTGCATATCTCTTCGCCATATTATCTTCTTCCTCTTCCTATACCAGGTCTTTCATAACTTGTGTGAAATCGAACACGCTGCCGCGCTTCCCCGTTGACCAGCGTTCTGAGTATCTGCGTTCTTTCATCGGCAAGGAGTTGTGTAGCTTTCCCCTGATCTGATGCCATACGCCAGAGTGTTTCAATCTGAATAGCTTGCACGTAAGGGTCTGGAACGTCATCACCGTCCTGCACCGGGCGCTCAAGCGCTTCAATGATATAAATTGCACTAGGAATGGGCTGAAGATACATGAAATTCTGGATCAACGTAAAACGCGCCGGCTTTCCTGTCGTCGTGCTACGCAAAAGATTAAAGCGCGCCGGATCGTAGTATTCAAGATTGTTAGGGCTCGTGCCATCACTCTCAGCAATAACAAATCCAGAACGCCGCGTTTCTTCGGGAGACCAGAAGCCGTAATGTGGTGGCAGAGGGTAAAACTCCACACTCGCCACCGTTCTAAAGAGTTCCCGATTCATCTGAAGAAAGTGTTGGAGCTGATACCGATTTGCCAGGTAACGCACAGCGCCCATCACATACGTTTTTGCCTCATCGGCATCGACAAAAGATGTCACAGGATCAACAAGGCGAAGACGCTGCATGCGCGGTTTGAGCTGTGTAATGAGATCAGCAACAAACATACATTACTTCTTTGGCTTCGGCTTCTTTTTACCGCGCATCATGCTCTGCATCTTCTCTTCGGGGTCTTCAACCTTTGGGCGTCCACGGCTCTGTCCGGTTTTGCTTTGTTTACTTGCCTTTGCCACGCCTGGCCTTTCTCTTTGTATCGGCCTGAAACTCTGCTTTGGTATGCCGCGCACCAGTCTTCATATTAACGGCTTCATCTACTTCACCGCTTTTGGTGATGTGCAGACGCACCTTCTTCCCACTCTCCGTGGTCTTCACACGGTACCTTCCGCCCTTAATTGGCATTTTTGACCCCCAGGCACGTATCAAAATCGACGCCGCCTGTCGCTGTGACCCCTTTCACTTGCGCTTGCACACCAGAGAGAGCACCGCCAACAAAGCCGGACCAGTACACACAGCTTTGCACTTTGCGCTCATTGAGCGTCTCAGCAAACGAGGCAAAACCTCCACAACCGCCAAGGAAGGGAAACAACATAACAAGCCACAACATGTTTCTCATGCAATGTCCCCAAAAAACAGATGATGGCCGATGACTGCCACAGGTGAACCAATGGCCCAGGCTGGAGGAGTATCCAGTGTATCGCTGTGGTAGTGCGTAGCACGCCCTACAGGCGAAGAGACTAACCCACCCATAACCTCAACTGCTGCTTGCAGGCAGATTGCGAAACTCCGATCATCGAGCGAGACGCCGCGTAACCTATCGCGGTTAGGATCACCAGGATTCCAGCATGAAAATTGATACAGTGCTCTGCAGATAGATGCCAGTGATCTATCCTTCCAACACCTATGATACTCGTGACGATTGCGGATGACCCAGGCAACAGCATAGATACCGGGCGATCCTTCACCCCGCGCTTCACCGTAACAGGTCTGTGCTACCGTCCACACATCTACGGCAGAACAGTGAATACCTCTCATACAGCATCACTTATTTCTATAGTCGTTATACGTCCTAATTCCTCAGTAATCTGATCAAGACGTTCTTCTAACGCTTCGAGTGTACGCGGTGTTACTATTTCTTCGGCAGACACAACAACAGAGACACGCGCTGTTGTAACACGCACACGAATACTATCACCATCACGAAGGAACAGCCTCGGATGCTTTGTTTGATTAGGTCTGAGAGAATACCCGCGATATAAATACTGACGATCAGCGGGTACATCGTGTTCCCCGCGCGAAATCACCACGTCAAGCGTTGACCACTGCCCGCCATCCTGATTACAAATAAACACCTCAGCGCACATCTCATTGCCACGCACGGGAGCTGCCCGATACACTTCAGTCATCACGTTTGCTCGCAACAACTCCTGTGCAGCAATCATCAAACCCTCCGAGAGACCCCGGCATTTATGCCTGGGGAGGAAAGGAGGTTGCTCTGCAAGAGCAACAGGGGTAGACTCTTGTCAGGAGCAAAAGACACTCTCCGTGTGAGAGCCCCGGTTGTGCTCTTTGACAAGGTCAGTTAGGGAGTTCCGGTACCTCAAACGTTGTACCGGGTGAAAACTGTCGACGTTTCCCGATTGACGGAATGCGTATGGTGTAATGCCATACACGACGGCCTCTGTCAGTAGGCCGATGGTTGCGGGTGTTTCTAGTCGTGTCCTCCCCGGACACGGCTGGCAGCATGCCAGCGACAAGCCCCTGACTTTAGTCATGGGGTATCTGACTGCTTTACATCCCCTTCCATGTCAATAATTACGCCATATCAAGTTGCATTTCATACCAGGAAAAACCAAACGTAAAGGTATTACCTACAACAGACGACACAACAGTCCCTGACACACCACACTGCGGTGGAACAAGCAAGCGTCCTTCAATATGCACTGTGAGAATACCACCAGGAAGAACACCTGTAGGCTCAACATCACCCCACGTACCCCAGGGAAACCACCCATCGTCAGTCACAGTCATATCTACCACAAGAAAGGCGCGACCGCCGTAGTTTGCCCGTGCTGTGTAACTGCCACGCGCCGTGATTTCGTTTGTAGGCGTAACTAAGCCTTTTGGATGTGAACACAGCCATATACCATGCCGCGCTTGCGCCGCCGTAGACACCAGGTTAAACGCAAAAGCACGATCAACAACGTATATTTTTCCACCTTCGGGTTCATTGTTGAACAGTGTTGCTAGTGCTACGGTTGACGGGCGTACAACGAGTGCAGCCACAGCAGCCGTCGTCATCGCCTGTGCGCCAATACCACGACGAGACATTTCCACGTAAGGAAGTGCACCTTGCGCCACCAGGAGGTTTTGCCGCTTATCAGACGACAAATTGTTCTCTATATCATCACCGCCACCACGATACAATGCTTTCATCAGACGCGCTAAACTCATCACCATCTCCTACTCAATTACATCGTGTAACGCCTCTTCCAAACTATCGACCTTCTCTGTCAGCTCATCAATATCCTCTGACAGATTTGTAACCCCCAATGCCCCAAGCACTGAGAGCATACTTGTCGTTCCGCGCCATGCTTCATACAAAGCACGACCGGACCCCCCAAGAAGTCTTACGCCAGCGGCGACATCAAAAATATCCGCATGCCACGTCGAATCACCCACAGTATCACTTACGTTATGACTACCATCAACAACTTCGCTGGTATAGAGCCTCCCTTTCACTTTGACGTTATATGATTGCGCTGTCACAAACTCAACCCATGAAGACCACGCATATCCATAGGCGTCGATGTCAATATCGACATGCGTACAGCCATTCAACTGAATAGCATTGAGCACATTGCGGGTATTCGTGAAGCCCAGATATTTGAGCTTAAATGCTAACCTGTTCGCCGATGTCGCACGGATAGCCCGCCTGGCGTCGAGTGTTGCCGATGCATCTTGCCACTCGATATTGAGAGCACAATCATTTCCCGTAACATCGAACGGATTAGAGAGGTCCGCAATACCAGGAACGCCAATGATGTTATACATCCGACAACTCGCCGCGCTGAAAAGAATACTCGCTGCCGTATTGCCTTCAAATGTGTACCTTGGGCGATCTGCACCGAAGCCCAGACCAAAAATGGACACGCCCGCAACATTTACGTCGATAGCTCCCGCCACGCGAAGCGTTTCTGCATGGGCAGGCATGAGTGCTATCATATCACCACGATTCGCGCGGCTTGCACGTAGAGCTGCCTGTGTCGTTGCCTTTGGACGAGAAGGATCATCTCCTACGTTATCATCGCCTCTACCAGGACGGGTTGACGAGACGTAGACAATACGACCAGTCGTGGCAAGCGGCGCAGGATGTGCCATCGACGCTGCGGGGCTTTGTGGTGCCAGTAGACCCGGCATACCAGTAAGATACGGCATGGTATAGTCCCCTTACACAAGTGTCGCGGCAGTGACGCCATCGGCAAACGACGCGTAGTTTCCACCACCATTTGAACCCGCAGCAAACACGACAGCAGCAGCACCACCAAGAACAGCAAAGCGATTATTGGCAAAGAAGCCCGTCGATGTCGCCGTCAATGTCATAGCGACCGTTGAAGCCGCCGTGCGGTTTTTGATGTAATTCTCAATAATCAAGATATTCGTGGTATCAGTCGTCACATTTTGGATACCACCGAGGGTTGTGGTGTAGGCACCGACAATGTAGTTCTCCCGAATATCAATGTTGTCACCACCTACAATACGGATGGCCGTCTCTGTCCCCGCATTGACGGTGCCCTCAATACGATTTCCCCACACCGCCATACGATCCGCAGCCGTCGTTGTCAAAATACCTAGAACTGCCTGGTTCGTCGCGTTGGCAAGCACCATACGATTGTTAATAAACTTGAAACTTGCCGCCTGCACATTCAGAGCCGCTGTGATGGCATCAACACCCGTCGCAGCAATAATGATGCCAGAATCAGGACCAGCAATACCGGCAATAGTGTTGTTAGCTGCCGTTACGTCTATTGAAGCGCCAACAACTGTTGATAGTGTAAACGTCGGACGGTTTGCTCCGCTGCCAAAGGCCAAGGTTGTAACGCCTGCAATGTTGAGCACCATGGCCGCAGCCGTCGTATAGGTCTCCGCATGACCCGGAAGTAGCATAACCATATCGCCACGATTGGCACGGCACAGCGCATAGGCTGAAGCCCACGTCGCCCGTGGGCGCAAGACATCACGACCGTCGTTATTGTTGGAACCGCGCACTGAGTTGACGAAATAGACTTCGCCAGGGGTCAGGAGCGGATTCACATTTAAAAACGGCATACCAAGTGCGGCAAGCATACCAGGATGACTTGTGAGCGGCATGGAAACCAGTCCCTTCTCGCAGGCTCTCTAAGTGCTCGTCCCTACAGGCTCTGCGTATTCACGCAGCTCAGGCTCTGTATTTACAGGCTCTAAGTCACGTTGTCTGTGGTACTTCCCCAAAAGGCGCTTTGCCAGGGCACAGCGCTCTTCTGGCCAAAGGCCACTTTTTGCAAATTTGTAAAATGACATCGTATTTGTTTTTTTCTCTCCAAGGTCTTTCCAAAATTGTAAAACGGGAATCCCGAGCGCCTTCAACTCTTCTCTGGGCCACCCCACAGGCATTTGCGTGTGAGGACCATGCCAACGACCAATCTTTGGTGGCGGCATCACGGGCACAACTGAGGGCTTCTTTGCACGAGTGAAGACGGGCACTGCGCGCGTTTCAGTTTCCTCGTCTTTCTCCGCTTCCATCTCTTCTTCATCTGGCACCGGATATTCATGCGGCGCTGTGCCGTTCTTTTTGACCATCTGCTCTTCACGCCACCTGGCCATGTAGATATCAAACGTTGAGACGGACCAATCAAACTTGCGACGAATGTTGATATCAGACCACTCAAGTGCTTTTAGACCTGTAAAAAGCAAGTAAGTTTCTTCGTCTATTCGTGATGCCAATTCCTCTTCAACCGCTTCGCGCCAGGCGGTGAGATCGTAGTTTTTACGAAAAATCTCCGGGTTGCCTCGTACAGTGTCTGTGCGGAGAATCCCATGGGAGAGAAAATTAACGTCAAGTGATGTGGGCGACTTTGTTTCTAAAGCAATCAAGTAGTTCTTACGCGCAAGATCGGCGCGCTTTGTCGTAAAACTCCCGTCGTGCACGTCAGAGTGCCTGGCATTCATATGAGCGTCGAAGTGCATTATATCGCCCGGACGACCACGCTCCATCATCGTGTGTGTCGGCATACCGTTTGTCAAAATACCTTCACACTTTTTGACTTTCTGGGCAATCTTGTTGAGGCTCGGACCGTCATAGTCGGGTGGCGTTCCTTCTTCAAGCATACGCTTTTCACGCACGAGCTGCTTTTCAAGCGTTGCCGGATCACCCCCAGCCATCTCCAGAATGTCTGGACGTGTCAAGCGCTCCTCGGTACTCCGAATAGAAAATTCAAGCTCAGAGCGCTGCTGTGGGCGCAAAAAAGACTTTTTGCCAAAATTCTCGATGGAGATTTCAACATCTGTGGCATGAACAGGCATAACGAGTTATTCTCCACCTTTGAGTACGCCGCGACGATGCGTTTGCCTGGTGCGATATCCCTTTACAGCAGGCGCAGCAGGCTCTCTGGTTGTTGGGCGCTTCATGGAAGGCCCAGAGCCGCTGGAGTCATCGAGATACTCCAGAGACGCATCAGTATTACCTTGCTTCTTTTGCACGATCTGAGGAACTTTGTGAACAGTTCTCAT
>ERZ1292637.455-Hain-H14-01um-R3-455-length-23872-cov-11_pt1 | contig 23872 bp, 32 predicted proteins | sample MGYA00564405_ERZ1292637 | MGnify/ENA primary metagenome ERZ1292637 (study PRJEB36523, sample SAMEA6512645) | groundwater metagenome | collected 2019-01-09 | study: AquaDiva: Metagenomics assemblies of 32 groundwater samples | reverse complement strand
GGGACTGGCCACCCGGCGGCCTTCGCCAGTGCCACCAAGTCATCGACGCCTCGGACCATGCCTTGGTCGAGGGCGGCGATCTTCGCCTGCTTCACGTCAGCAAGCTCCGCGGCGACCAGGGCGACGACGGTGAAGTCATCTGCCACGGTTGCAGACGGGCTGACGGGAACTGCCAGATCGGACAGGCCAGACGGTAAGGTCCGCGTCCGCACGGTCTTATGCGTATTCGGGTTGAAGCCCGGCGTCGCGGCAACGGTCAGCGGCAACCACACGGAGGGCTTGTTGAAGGCGCGGCTCGGATCGGTCAGGTCCCGTCGTTCCATCTCGGCGCCGGTCGCTCGGTCGATCTTGACGTACAACATTGTTTATCTCCTACGCGGGAGCCCAAGAGGCGGCGATCATACCCGGTGCCGGGGCTCCTGAGGCATAGGTACTGGTAATCGTAGGCGTGGTGCCGCCAAGTGTTATCGAACTCGCGCCAGAATGACCGAAATTGGTATCAACCCCAGCATCATAGTCTTCTGTAATCCCGCCGCCCCATGTGATGTTGGCTCCATTTACGTCGTGTTCGCACATGGCGATGATCGCGCCACTAGCCGGAACGGCAATAGCCACCGAGCCTGGACTCGCGGTCGATGTGCCCGTGGCGCTGGCACCCACCGCCGCCCCTGTCATGGCCCAAACTCCAATCGCCAGCCCGTCGGAAATCGCGTTCAGCGTCACTACAATGTCGGCGGTCGTGCCAGCGGCAATCGTGCCGGCCCAAATGTGGACTGTGCTCGTACTGTTAATCGAAACGATGCTAGACAAACCAGTGCCGCCGACGGTGACACTCGATACCGTGCGCGTACTGCCGTCGTTCGCCACCGCGACTACGACCTGCCGATCCGCCGCCGGCGTTCCGATGCTGACAGCGGAGAAAGTGTAGGTTGTCGAGTTCGTGGGTTCGCCAGGACTGGCGGTGAAGGAGAGAGTGACCGGCGCTCCGCCGCCGCCGCCGAACCCGATGAGATGCGTCGCCATGAACATCAGGTGTCATCCACGGCATTGGTTGTGAAGAACAGCGCGACGCCGAGAAGCGTGGCATCGACGCCAAGGGTGTCTCCGCCGTCCGCCACCGTGCGATTGATCTGGAAGCACACGAGGTCTCCGGCGGCCGGGATTCCGGCTATCGTGATCGCCGAGCTCGTCGGGCCGACGTGAACGTCGGCCGCCGTGATGAGGGTGTCGGTCGAGGTCTGCGCCGTCCCGAAGGCGGTATTGAACGCATCGTCATCCGAAAGCGCGACGCCGGCCAAGCCGAACACGACGCCGCCGCTGCCCGAGGCGGCCGTCCAGATCGGCGCGAACGTGGCCGTGCCGCCGTTGTAGGACTTCGGGAACCTCACTTGGAACTGCGCGAACTCCTGCGTTGCCGTATCGAAGTCGAACGTCTTTCGCATGACGAGGCTGGTGGCGGTCTCGACCGTGCCCGAGGCGGCGCCGTTCGTGGTCCGGGCATACATCGCGACGCCGGGGACCCAAATCGTCTCGAGGCCCTGACCTCGCGCCGAGAGGGCGGCCAGCGCCGCCGCCGCAGTCGACGATCCGGTGCCACCGTCGGCCACGGCAACGTCGGTCCCGCCGGCGCGATAGAGGGCGTTGCCCTCGACGGTGAGATTGCCGGCGCTGGCGCGCGCGAGCGTCGTATCCGTAGCGTGGCCGACATTGACTTCCGTGAACTGAGGCGAATCCCCGGTGCCGAGCCCAAGCGCGGTCGCCGCCGCCGCCGCCGTGGTCGAGCCCGTGCCGCCCTTGGCGACCGTGACGGTGGCGACGGGCAGGCCGGAAACCGGAAAGATGAAGAGGTCGAATTGCGTCGTCGTGTCCGCGTAGACCAGGACGACGTCGCCTGCCGCCGTCGTGTAGTTGCTGCCGCCATTGTTGAGCTTGAGGTTGGCGCTGTCGGTAAGCAGGACGGCGTCATCGAAGATCAGCCACATTCGCGCGCCGGCCTGGGGCGCGGCGGCGAAGCTCGTGATCCCGGTCGTCCCGGTGATGTGGATCGTATTGCCATCGTTCGCCCAAATGTTCGGGGCCGCCGCCGAGGCGACGGCGGCGCCCTCGGCGTAGACAACCGAGCCGCCCGTCATGTAGTGGACCGCCGTCATTTCGCTGCCGGCCGAGCCGAGCTTGAGGGTCGACGACGTGCCCTCTCCGTCCTCTACCGCGCGCCGCGTTCCGTCGATGCCGGCGTTCGAGTTCGAGACCTGCAACAGGTCCTTGTAGGTGTTCTTGGGCTTGCGCGCCGTGAGCGTCGTCATGGGGCTTCTCTCCTTGCGCCTTGGCGCCTAGACCGGGCCGCCGCCCTTCATGCCCTGGCCGGGCTTGAGCATCAGCGTCGTCGCCTGCCACTCGACTTCATCCGAGGCCGAGAGCTTGAGCCGGGTGCTGATGGCGTAGCCGGTGCCGCCGGCCGCGAACCATCCCGCCACCGTCTTGAGGCCGCCCGCGTCCCAATCGTCCTCCCAATCCTCCCAATTCACGTCGATGTCCTCCCAATTGGTGAGGGTCGAGAACGCGATCGTCGAGAGGGTCGGGAGCGCCACTTGATGGTCGATCTGCGCCTTGATGCCGACGCTGACCGACCCCGCCGAGCGAAGGACCGGGCGCATGGCGGTGACGGTCTTGGGGTTGCCGCGATCGCCGAGGTAGTCGTAGGCGGTCTGTGCGTCGGCGGCGATGGCCGTGCCGTTGTCGTCGAGGCCGTTGTACTGCCGCACGTTCCCCGAGCCGTCGCCCCAATACAGGAGATCGTTGTAGACGCCCCAACAGCGGGCGTTCAAATCGACGAACCGGCACCAGGCTTTCGTGATGCCGTTCATCACATGCTGCTCGAACTCGGTGGTGCCGCCGCGGGGCACGTTGAGGATGAGAAGCTGGTCGCCCGGGAAATAGATGAGTTGCCAGCCGGTCGAGCCCGACCACGATTGGGTCGCGACGCGGATGGCGTCAACGATCTTGTCGGAAACCGACGTGTCGGCGCTCGGCCGTCCCTGGGCGACGACCTTCGACAGGCTTTGCAGGCCCTCCTTGGTGAGGATGAGCAAGTCGCCGCCGATACGCAAGATCCCGCGCGGGTCGATCGGCTGGCCGATCTTGTGGACGCCGCGGATGGCGAAGTTCGAGCCAGGATCGTCGCCGTCGTAGAGGATGACCTCGCCACTCGACATGACGAACACGAGTTGATCCGGCGTCGTCCCGCCACCGCCCCACCAGTCGGCGCCGCCGGCCGGGTTCCAGGTCCCGACCGCGATCAGGTTGCCGCCGAAGCTGCCGACGCGCGAAAGCGGAAACTTGGTCAGCGCGCCGCCGAGGGTGTTGACGGCCGAGTACCAAAAGTCCTGGCTGTTCTTCATCCAGAAATAGGTGCGGGACCGAAAGACATTGATGCCGATGACGCTGGTGGCGGTTAGCCCCGTGCCGGTGAGGGTCAGGGTCGAGAGCGTCGTCCCGTCCCACTGTTGCGGCGTGTCGGTGCCGTTGCAAAGCCCCATCTTCCCGTCGAACACGACCCAATTCCATCGGTTCTCGGAGAAGCCGCTTCCGAGCGACGCAGCCGGGTCGGCGCTGGCGTTGTAGATCGAGCCGCCGCCGGCGGCGATCAATTGGCGCGTCGTCCCGACCTGGAACTCGGCCAAGGTCTTGACGTCGCCCGAGCCGACGCCCGTGGAATGAGCGGTGTAGCCGCGCCTCAGTTTCACCCTGCCGAGCCCGGGGATGAGGTTGTCGAGCACGATTGCGTCGGTCGGCTCCATCACGTCGCGGGCGTCGCGGGCGTTCCACCCGCCCACGGGCGCGGGCCGCCCGACCGGGCGCGCCTTGCGGCCCGCCTGAACCTGGGCCAGCGCCGAACGGGAACGGAAGCGCAGCGTCCGCATAGCGTTCACGCCTCTCAGCCGAATCCCTGGTCGGGCACATTGGCCCCGAGGATGGCGATGTCGCCTTGGTGCGAGAGCGAAAGCGTCTTGGCGCCGCGATCGTCGGCCACGGCGGCGTCGAGGGCGTCGATCGCCTCCTGCTTCTCGTCGGCGTAGGGCTGGCCGAGCACTCGCAGCATCCGCCAGATGATGTCGAGCTCCCAAAGCTCCTGGTCGAAGAGCACGGTGTCGGCGTCGAGGGTGAGCGTCGCCGTCGTCGCGCCGCTGGTGATCGCCCACTTGTTGCTGATGTACTCGTAGGCCAGCGTCTCGACCGCAGTCGGCGTCGGGTCGACATAAAACTTGTTGGCTCCGGTCACGGGGCGCAGCCGCCACAACCGACGGCTGGCGCTCGTCGCGAGTCCGCTCTTCGAGGACTGCCATTGAGCCGGCGTCAAGGGTCCGTAGAGCCGCCACTTGTTCGTCCGGTCCCAATCGGTATGGACGACGAAGCGATCGAAGTCGGACGGAAGAGCGTAGGACGACGTGCTCGCCACCGTCGCGATCGTCGTCTCGATCGTCAGGAAGGTCCAGTCGTGATAGCCCTTGATCGCGAGACCGCTGCGCTTGGCGAGCGCGAGAAGCCTGACCGCCGTTTCCTCGGTGTTGGAAAGGATCGTGCTCGGCTTCACGAGGCCGAGCTCGTCCGCGACGTTCTGGCAGGCGGTCAAGAGGCTCATGCGAAGGCATCCTTCATGCGAGTGCATCCTTCATGCGGCGGCCCCGGGGATCGCGAAGAAGTGCGGATCGTCGGCCGGGCTCGGCTTATCCGGCTCATCGGCGACCGCGACCGCGGCGACTACGGGCGGCGACCAGATGTTCGCCGGAGGCGGCTGGAACTGCGCTCGGTCGATCGGATCCTCGGCCGGCGCCGCCCCCTTCGATCCCTGCAACGCCTCGACCTGGGCCGTCAGCCTCGCGACCTCGCGTTCGAGCCCGGCCTTTTGCTCGGTGAGCATCGAGACCTGTTGTTTCAGGACCTCGACCTCTTCGAGCGCCTGATAGGACAGCGCCCGATCCTTGGCCTCGTGGAGAAACAGGTTCGCCTTCTCGACCCACGACTTTCCATCGGTGCCGAGGAACTGCACTTGCTGGCCCGGGTCGTTGATCGCGGCCAGCGCCTCGACCGTATGGATGTTGGACGCCTTGAGCGAGGCGACCATGGACCGCGACATCGGCGGCCATTCCTCGAGGGGCGTCCCCGACATGGTCCTCTTCTGAGACGCCTGGAAACGAGCCCAGGAATCCGGCCACCGCGCTTTGTCGGCGTCCGTCACCTTGCGGACGATCTGATTGAGCCGATCGTTCGGCACCAGGATCGTGACATAGGGAACGTCACGAAAGATAGGTCGGCCTTCGCTCTGCGTCCGGGCCGGGTCCTGAATCTGGAACATCTCGAAAACCGGCGTCACTCCGGGTTCGTCCGCCATGGCCTCTCTCCTTCAAATAGACGTTGTGCATGGTCGCGAGCAGCCCGCCGCCATGGATCGACGTGTCGATCTCGGGCCAGGCTTCCCAAATCCGCTTGAACTCTTCGACTTGCTGCGCCTGCCAGCCGGAACAGGTGAACCTCTTGCCGTCGAGCTCGACGATCTTGACGCCCTCGCCGTCGTTCCAGGTCTGCGCGTAAGCATGATGCTCGCCGGTCACGGCGTAGCAACTATCATGGCCGAAGTAGGCGAAGCGCCGGAAGCCGAGCATCAGCCCGATCACGGTCGCGCGCGTCGCCACCGTGCAGCCGCCGGTGACGAGAAGCTCCGGCGAGCCCGCCTCGCGAAGAATGCGGTCCTCGCCCCTTCCGGCATGAACGTGCCAGCGGACCACCTGGGCGAAGAGCATCCGCTTCCACACCGCCGGATCGCATTGAGACGCGATGAAGTAGACGATGCCCTTGCGCGCCCGCTCGACGAACTTCTCGTTCTCGGGGCGCGCGTCCATGATGCAGCAGGCCCAAGGGACAACCCCCCGTTCGAGCAGCCAATTGTGGGCGCCGTTCAGGGCCATGATGAAATGCCCGCGCTTCGCCGCGAGGCGCCGGAGAACCGGCAATTGGCGCGCGAGCGACGGCCCGCCGCCGACCAGGATCATCGTTCCGTTGTTCACGGCCGGCGCCGGGATCAGCGGCAAGGCCGTTCGAGTCAGCGCGAACCTGATATTGGCGGCGATGGTCTCGAACGGGACGTTGACGTTGATCGCGACGTTGAACGGCACCCGGCCGTCCGCCGTGCCCTTCCACAGGGCGCGGTCGTAGAGCTCGCGGGCCGACGCCTGCATGACCAGGCCGAGGCGATCGGCCAGATGCTCGACGTGCGTCCAGTCGCCCTTGGCGAGCGCGTCGCCGATGGCCTCGTGGTAGCAGTCGAAGGGAATGTCGGCTTGGAGGGCTTCGAGCCGTTCCCCGTAGGCGACGATCGCGGCTACCGCCTCGTCGTCCTTGATCTTGCCGGCCAGCGTTTCCTTGAGCGAGCGCATCATGTCGGACGGATGGCGGGCGACCAAGACCCATCGCGCCTCGGGGTAGACCTTGCGGAAGATCGGCCACAGGAGCGCGAGCCGATGATCGGCGACGATCCAGGCGTCTTGGGGGGCGCGGCCTCGGGCAACGAGAAGCTGGTCGAAGAGTTCGCGAAAGTGCGCCTGGGCGCGTTCCGAGCCGAGGCCGTCGATGCCGCCCCGGATTTCGTCGAGGGGAGGAAGCGCGCGCAGCCCTTCGCGGTCATGGCCGGTCGCCTCGAGAATGTCGCCGAGGACGTCGGCGAAGTCGTAGACGGCGGTTCGGCAGCCGAGTCCGAGCAACGTCGCGAAGAGCCCTATGCCGGCCCGCGGCGCCCCGGTGATGAGGATTGGCGTCTGCGACGACCTGGGCGAGATCATCAATACCACCAGTCGCGAAGGTTGCCGGAGTACTGGTTCATCAACTCGTTCTCGCGCATGGCGTTCTCGCGCGCTGCGTTTGTTTCTTTCGTGAAGGAATAGCCTTTCTCGGGCGTAGTTCTGGCGAACATGGAAGCCCCGGAAGGAAGATCGCCGGGCCTCGCCATAAAGCCTTGCGGGTCGATAGCCATGATATTGCCTTGGAAATTCGCGGGGTCGATCACGTTCATCTGGTCTTGCCGGCGCCCAAGAGACGCCTCTTGAAGAGACTGTTCCATGGGGTCGACGGTAGACGTCGAGGCAAGACCTTCTTCCGGGTCGGTCGAAGCCACCATCGTCCCAAGCTCTTGAATGGCTGGCGCGGTGGTGCCTCCAAAGGAAGCCCCCGGTCCTTGCATCTTCGTGTCGACGCCGAAAGCGTTGCGGGCCGTGTCGACGCCGCCGATCGCGGCGCGCGCTCCCTTGCTCAAGCCCATCGTGCCGACATCGATCGCGGCCGAAAGCGGATCGAAGTCGACGCCATATCGGTCGCCCCACCCAGTCCTCCCGCGATAGCCGACACTGAGCCCGGGCACGGGATTGAGGCCGGCGACGTTGCGACCGACGAAACCGCCCCACGATTCCCCCGTCGCGTTCGGCCCCCATCGCGAGTTCGCCGAGTACATGCCGGTTTCTGGATCTTGCTCGACGACGGTCTGGAAGCCGATGAGGCTGGCGAGGGCGCGGCCGATCGACGACAGAAGGCCGCCGGCCGGCGACACGACCTCATCGTGCGCCTGGACCCACGACCGGTGGACGCCGGGCTTGTCGAGCGCCCAATCGCCGACATCGCGTGCCGTCCATGGCAAGGCATCGTCTGGAAGCTCCGTCCAACCGGACGCCGGCGAAGCCCGCTGTGTGGCGGCGGAAGGCGCTCGTACGGCAACGGGCGATTGCGGCGGCCCCGTTCCCACATACGATTCGTATCCGACCGGGCCTTCCCATCCAGCCTGCCCCCATCCGCCGCCCAGACCGGTTTCTCCGCTGCTTTGCCCTGGCGCGCCAGGGACACCAGCGCCGCCGCCTTGAGTGCCTGTTGGGTCCGCATCGTCGCTCATGCGGCCTCCGGCAATCGCGGCGCGTCGTTCCAGTGGTCGATCATCCAAGGCTCGTCGATCTCGTGCGGGCGCGGGACGCCGTGGAAGCACACGACGCGCGCGCCGGCCGGAAGCTCGGCCTGGCCGCGGACGTGAACCTTGTAGGACACGACCTTGCCGGGGTCGCTCGTCTGCCACGTCCAGCACCGGCCAAGCTGCAACTGCATCCACAGGCCGTCGCCATGGTCGCCGCAGAACTGGACCGCCCACGCCGGATTCTTGACGAACTCGGCGTAGACGCGGGCGAGCTCGGCCCCGGCGGGCAGGTACATCATGCCCGAGGCCATCAGCGCCGGCCGCGTGAAGTCCTCGAGGCAGGTGAAGGGCCGTTCGTGCATGTCGGGGAAATCGAGCGGGCCGACGATCACGGTGTCGAGGTCGAAAAAGAGGATCGGGCCGGGCGCGAACTCAGGGTCGAATATCTCGATCTTGCCCCACCAGCCGGGCCAGTCGGGATGCTTCGGCCGTCGCCACTCGCAGCCGAGCTCCCGCCGCGCGCGCTCTTGATCGAGGTCGGTCACGCAGAGAAAGCGGTGCTTCTCAGAGAGGTTCCGCTCGACGGACGCCTTGAGGTTGCGGACGTACTCGGGTCCGCGGCCGGCGCACCAGTTTCCTTTCAGGACGCAAGCGACGGTGAGCATCTTGCCTCCTTCGCGGCCTTCCATTGATCGAAGTGGCGCCCGTGCTGGCGCGCGATGTGTGGGATCAGCCCGTCGCCGTGGACGACGAACTCATAGCGGTCGCCGTAGTTCTTCATGTACTCGGTGAAATTCTCGGCCTGCTTGGCGAGATACCAGTTGGTGTCGAACATGCGCCCGGCGCACCAGATCGGCAGCCCGGCCTTCTCGCGGTTGTAGTAGGCGTGGCTCTGGCCGTCGCGGAACGAGCTATCGACGCCGAACAGGTGGAACCGCAGGTGTCCTTTGCACAGCATGATCCCGACCGCGCGCAGCGGCGCGGTCGCGGCGCCGCCGATCATGCCTTGCTTGCCGTGTTCGCGCATGTAGTCGGCGATGATCTTCTCGTCGCCGACGAACTGCGTGGCGAAAAAGATCACGATTTTCTTGCCGGCCAGCTTCTCGAAGGCGCTCGGGTGCGCGAACGCCGACAGGAGATAGGTCACGTCGTCGCGAGCGTTCTCGAAGAAGTTGGCGAAGCTCGATTGGATTTCCCAAAAGACGCAGCCCCAAGGGACGATGCCGTTCGCGATCAGGAAGTCGTGGGAATCGTTCGCACAGATGATGCAGGCGCCCGGCTCGGCCGCGATCGCGCGGAGCTCGTCGAGCGTGTCGGCGAGGGACGGGCCGCCGCCGACGATGATCGCGGGCGCGCGCGGCTTGTAGTTCTCGAGTTGAAGGATCGGCAAGCCGCGCTTCACGTTGATCGCGGTGTTGGCGACGATCATGGGGTCGGCCTTGCGATCGCCCGCGGGCGGCAACGTCAGATGGAGGAAAGATGAAGGCAGGCCCGGCGGAACCGGACCTGCCTTCTCCGGCTCTTCGAGGACGAACCCCCCTGGAAGCCGAATCGTCATGGCCTAGCCGAGACTGTCGATGTTCGGGAAGGTCAAGAGCACTTCGAAGCCGACCGACACGGTGCCGGCCGTGTTGGTCGTCTTGGAAGTCGGCGCCGCCACGTTCACGATGCCGTTGAGCTTCGTGTAGGTCACGGAACCGCCCGTGCCGAGGTCCGAAACGGTCTGCGTGAGTCCGGCCGTCGCCGACGTGAACAACTGCACGTCGACGCCGCTGGCCTCGTAGACCGCCGAGCCCAACAGGTTTGCGCCGCGGACGGCGAGCCAGAAGAACTCGTTGTTCGCGACGAGGATCTGCGTGACGCCGATCATCCATCCGTCCTGGGCGATCGCGTCGGTGAGCAACGACGCCTCCCAGTTCTCGTCGACGCCAACCCAATAGTACTGGGTCAGCGCCTCGGCGGCGTGGCAGTAGACGTACTCCTGTCCGTCGTCGGTGAACACGCGAGTCCCGAGCAAGTGCTCGTTGCCCTGATCGAAGCTCGTTCCGGTGCCGGTGACGACGGCCGTGAGGTCGACGCCCAAGAGCGGAAACGTGTTTTTCGCCATGTGCGTTCTCCCCTAAGCCGTTATCACGCCCTGACGGGCGCAATTGGACGCGGTGAGAGCGCCGGCCCACACGATGGGCAGCACGGTCGCGTCCTGGTTGGTCGCCATGCGCTTCACCAAGGGCACGACGTTCCGGTTCTTGTGGGGACGCCAATGCAGGTAATTGGTGTTGAGCATGTACATGCGGGTTGCGCCGAGGCCGCTGGTTGCGTCGCCGTCGTAGACGACATCGGCATCGAGCCACGCCAAGTTGGTAAACCCGGCGACACCCCGATCTTCGCGGGTGATCCGCTGGATCGACGTGAGCGAGGCCCAGAAGAAACCGAAGTACGTCGAGCCGGCCACGATGATGTCCGGCTTGTCGTTGCCTCGGACGACGGCGATGTAGAGCGTTCGCATCGCCGCCTGGATAGTGGTCGACGTGGCGGTGACGCTGGCGGACGAGAAGTCGTAGTACTTGTTCCGCCAGAACGAGAAGTTCGCCCGGTTGATGCCGCCCACCGTCCCGGTCGCCGGAGCGTCCGCGACGATGAGTTGCAGTCCGCCGATCTGCTTGCCGCTGGTGCCGGTGCCGTCCGAGTAGATGCCGATCGACAGGTTGTTGGCGAGCGTTCGGATGGCGTTCTTGGTCCGGCCGTCGATGAGGTCGATCAGGGCCTCCGAGCCGCTCGCCTGGACGTCGACTTCGAGGCCCGACCACGAGACGGTGCAGGCCGCTTGCTTCCAGGTGAACTCCGCGGCGTCGAAAACCTTGCTCGGCGTGATGTCCAGCGCCTCGTACCCCGAGTAGTACTTGAACGTCGCGTTCTCGGCGTATTCGAGGTCTTGGATGATGGTCCGTCCGCCCGAGACGGTCTTGATCTTGCCTCGCTTGTTGAGGCGTTGAAGAAGGGCGTTGTTGTTGGAGATGTTGTCCGCGAACTCCTTGGCGCGATTGCGCAGGACGGTCGCGACAACCTCCGTTAGGTTGGGTTCGGACATGTGGCCCTAGCCTCTATGCTAGGACGGCACGATCCCCGCTTCCCTTATCGTTCTCCCAAGCTCTTCGCGGAACGTCTCGTCGGGCTTCGGCGAGCCGGCTTGCGATCGCGTCTTGACGGTCGTCGTCGCGTCCTTAGCGCGCTGCGCTTCGGCTTGACGGCGCGCCGTGTCGGCGTCGATCTGTCCTCGCATCATCTTGGGCCTGACGGTCGGGTTCGCCCAACACGCCTTGTCGTAGAGGTCTTGCAGTTTCGCCGCGTTGATGGCTTCGCCGCCGGCGATGGCCGCGCGCGCGAGCATGAGAACATCGGTCTCGACCTCGTTCCAGTGGGGACGGAGCGCGATGCCCTTGTCGTCCTTGCCGGTGATGAAGTCGCTGACGATCTTCTCGCCGTTCGCTTGCGAGGCTTGGCGGGTCGCCGCCACTTGAGCGGCAGTCTGGCCCTCGATCTTGCCGAGCCGTTCGTTGAGCTTCTGAACTTGGGAGACGACAGGGCGTAGCGGGTCCATGTCGTCCGGGGTTGATCCAACGTCGGTGGCTGCCTCGACCACGGCTCGCAGGTCTATCCCGTATCGGTTCACGATCCACTTGATCGCCTCCTGGGGCTTCGAGACGAGCAGATTGTGGGCCCCGAGAAGGGACCGCAAGAATCCGACCTCGTCGATGCCTTGGAGTTGGAGCTGCGAACGATAGGGAGCAAGTTCCTCGGCCAGTGGGGCGTACCGCTCGGCGATGGCCCGGTAGGGCGCAAAGGCTCGGGTGCGCTCGTGATGCGCCGTTTCCATTCGCTCAGACATTTGGCGCACGATGGTCTGAGCGTCTTGCGGCAGGCGGGCGAAAGCCTCGCGGTCCTCCTTGTGCCAATGCTCGGGCGCAGTCCCCGAAGGGGGTGTGGCCTTCGCCTCGACAGGCGCTTGCGCGCTTGGAGTGTCACCGGGCTTTGCCTCGGCCGGCTTGTCCGTAGCAGGGGTGGGCGCTCCCGGCTGGCTGGCTGGTGAAGCCAAACCTTGGGGATCGGCGCCGGTTCCTGACGCGGTTGGCCGCGTCTCGGAAGGCGCACCGCCAGGCGCGGAAGCGCCCACCGCCGCTTCGGATGTGGTCGAGGGGGCGGCGCCGGCGCCGTTGCCGGCCTTGGCCGCACCACCTTGTTCGGTCACGCCGCCGCCGTCGTCGTCCGCCGCGAACTCATCGGTGATGAGCTTCGCGAAGTCGGCGCGGATCGCCTCGTTGGCGACCCGTTCGGCGTCAATCCCGGTGTCGGCCATGTTCTTCCCGCTGGCGCCGCTCGGCTTCCTTCATGAATTTCGGCTTCTCGTTGCCGACCTCGATGGCGCTGTTCTCGCGCAGGTAATTCCGATGCTCCGAGCGCGAGCCGATGATCCGATCTCCGATCGTCGCCTTGTAAGGCTCGATGTCGGAAATGACGTTTACTCGCTTCCGAGGCGGATTGTCAAATTTCCGGGCCTCGCGGCGGCGACCGAACTCTTCCGCCGTCACAACTTCCATGGCGATCTTGTCGTAGATGTAGCGTTCGCTCATCGGCGTTGCCTCTTGCCCGCCGGCGGCCGGCCGAGGCCGTTCCGCTTGGTGATCTCGCGCGCCGCGACGCGCCCATTCGTCCACGCTCGATGCTTCGGCGCGGGCGGTTTCATGCGAACGGTGCCGAGCATCATCCGAAGCGCGAGGCCGATGGGAAGGGTGTCGCCGGGGCGGACGCGCATCGGATCAGTTGGGTTGGGGGTTGGGACGTTCGGCGGCAACGCGCGCCTGGGCGGTTCGATCGGCGGCGGCGATCCGCTCGTCGGCGGCGATGCGCTCGCGCTCGATGATCTGCTCGGCGACGCGCAAGAGCGCGTCGATCTTGTCCTCCTGGGCCTTGCGGGCGATCTCGGCGGCCTCGTTCTTCGTCTCGGCCCGGTCCCTCGCCGTTTCCGCCTTCAACTCCGCGGCGGCCTGGATGATCTTCGGGTCGGGCGCCGCCGGCGGCGTCGGCTGCTCGAGCAGATCCTCGATCTCGCGACTGACCTTGAAGCGGCGCATGGCCCACAAGCCGAGCACCTTGACGACCTCGGTCGGGAAGATGCCGGCGCGGACGTAGCCCTCGAGCGCCTGAGCGAACCCGCCGAGGGCGGCGATCAATTCGGTGACGTTTTTCTTCTCGGCGGTGTCGTCGGCGAGCACGGTGGTATCGCTCTCGACGTCCATGACCATGCCGCGGAGCTTGTCCTTGCGAAGGAAGGCGACGACCTCGGGCCGCGCCTCGATGCCGCTGACGGTGGCGAGCATCTGCGGCGTGAACAGATCGGCGACGACTTCCGCGACCAAGCGATAGCCGTTGCGGACGAACATCGCGATCTTGCGCTGGCGGGCCTTGAGACGCAGCGAGCCGAATTGGACCTTGAACTCCTGGGCGCCCATCGTCTCGCCCGGATCGGTGGAGCCGCGCATGACGTCGGAAATCCCCGTGACCTGGAAGATGGTCTGGATCAAGCCCTGCATCTCGACGCCGAGCTCGCGCACCACGCCGACGATCCCCTCGATGGGGACGAACTCCATGGCCTTGCCGAGGCCGCCCTTCTCCTGCAACTGCCCCCAATTGCGGACGCCCTGCATCTTGTTTTCCTCGCCGGCGAGAATCGTCTCGAGCTCGCCGAAGGAGCCGTCGTAGGCGCCGCGCACCTTCAAGGCGTCGATGAGCCCCTGGCGGCGTGTCGCCAGAAGATCGAGCTGCTTCGCCTGGTCCTGGTAGAGGTAGTACTCGGGTGTCGGTTCCAAGGTGCGCGGCCGCTTCACCGAGTAGATCGGCGGCGGCATCGGGAAGAACCCCTTGAGGTCGAGCGGCGCCTTGCCCTCCTTGAGCGGCGCTTCCTTGTAGCCCTCGCAGATGAACAGCCGGCTCTTCGTCGATTTGTCCCAAATCTCCCAAACTTCCGCCCGCATGAAACTGTCCTCGGGCAGATTCTTGTCCTCGTCTCCGGTGCCCTTGGCGAAGCCGGTCGACGTCGGCCGGTGCGACAGCTTGCAGGCCTTCCCGATCTTCGCGCCGAAGTTGTCGACGAGGTCGTCGCGGGTCATGAACTTGCGGAAGCCGACCCACGGCATTTCACGCCACGACTGAGCGGGGCCGAGGCGAAGATCGTCCCATCGAACGTGCTCGAGCCAGGCGTTCTGACTGAGGACGACGGTTTCCATCTTCTCAGTGATGGCGGTTCCGTCGTCCTGCTTCTTCACGGCTTTGTCGGCGACGACGGCGCCCTCGGGGTTGAGCCAAGCGCCGGTCGCGCCGACCGTCAGCGGAATCGGCTTGGCGATGTCCTGGGTCTCGGCCTCGTAGTTGACGCGCATGGTGCCGCGGCCGGTGATGAGGTAGTCGTCGATCGCGAGGTCGAGCTCGTCCTCGTAGTCGTTCTCGTCGATGCTCCACGAGACGCCGCGCTCGAGGATCGTCGAGCCGTCGCGCCCGAGGTTGCCAGGGTCGGGTCGCCCAGGATGCCGGCGTCGGGCGTCGGGCTGCGGCTGATTCGAGTGCAGCGCCGGCCGTAGGATCTCGGTGTTCGACCAGAAGATGTTGACCCGGTGGCGGGTCCCGGCCTCGCCGGCGGCGCGCTCGTCGCCGTGCCTCTTCTCGCACTCGACGGCCCGCTTGCGCCAACTTTCCTCGCGCTTGTCGGCGAGCTTGATCTCGCTCAACCAGAACTCGACCCGCTTCGTCGCCGTGCCGATCTGCTCGGCCTTGCCTTCCTTGCTTTCGCTGGTCGCGCCGGCTTCGACCATGTCAATCGGCCATGTCGAGTTCGGGGTCCATGCCGCCGTAGTGCTCGGTCCCCTCGCGGTGCGCCTTCAGGCGATCGCGCATCTCGCCCTTCATCGACATCTTGCGGCGGGCGGCGTTTCGCTCTCGCTTCGCCTTGCCATCGACCACGGCGTTGGCGACGCGCACGGCGCGCCCCTCGTCGCCGCTCTCGGCGAGCACCCGATTGGCGACCTTCGCCCAGATCGTCGCCTTTTTCGGGCTGTCCGCCTTCGCCGTGTGCTTCGCGGCGTCAGATTGTTTCCAGGGCAAGGCTCTCTCCGAGCGCACGAGGCGCGTCCTCCACTTCGACGAGGCGGAACTTGGTTTCGAACTCTTCGGCCGAGATCACCTCGACGAGGCCGAATTTATCCATCACGGCCCAATCGCCCGGGCGCATGTGCTTGAACCAGCCGGTGCCCGCGACCCAATCGGGCGGCATATCGTGCTCCGAGTAGAACCACTGGTTCATCGCGATCTCGCCGCTCGGCAGGTGCTTGTACGCGATCACGCGGCGGCCCCCGTCTCGGGCGCCCGGGGTTTGTAGACAGCCTCGAACTGGCCGCTCGAAACAATCTCGATCTGTCCATGGCGATGAACCAGCCACTCCCCCAGGCGCACGACCTCGTGGCGATCCCGATAGAACAGGATCAGCACGACCTCGCCATGCTCGACGCCGGCGACGTGCGGCAGCGTCAGCCAGCTTGGGAACATCGTCATCCGCTCGCCGGACCCGGCCTCGAACCGCCAGGCGTCGACGACATCGCCGAGGACGTGGACGAATTTGCCCTCGCGCACGATCTCGAAGGGTTGGGCGACGCTTCGCCCGAGGCCGGCGTCAACGCGACAGGTCATGGGGCGCGCCCGATCATGTCGTGTTGGAGGTTGTTCTGCTGATAGGGCCTGCGCTTGCGGTCGACCCACCGCAGAAGCCGAAGCCACCATAAGCGACCAAAGCGGCTCTTCGAGAGAATGCACGGCCAGTGATCGAGAAGGGATGGCAGCCCGCACCACCGACAGCGTTCGTTGTGGGGGGCGAAGCGATGCCCTTGGATCGAGTTCATGGGGTGCACCCAGGGATCACGCGATCCTCCGGTGCCACTGTTCGCCATCGTCGGTCTCGTTGGCTTTGAAAAGCTCATCGAGCGTCGGGGCGCGCGTTTCGATGTTGGCTCTCGGATCGGTCGGCTTCACGGCGGGCGTCTCTCCCGGGCGCAAACCGGCGAGCATTCTACCCACCAATCCTAGCGTGTCAACCTGGTCGTCGTGCTTGCCCTTGGGGAACACCATGAGCTCGTCGACCAAAGCCGCGAGCCACGGCGCGTTTTTCGGGAACAGGACCCGCCCCGAGGCCATCGCCGCCTGGAACGATCGGGCCCGCACCGACTTGTCGGCCACGGCCGCGTAGCGCACCCGGTAGCAGTCGACCCGGCGCTCCCTCATCCGCCTCGAGATGAACGGCCCGACCGAGCGGATGATCTGCCCCGCCTCTTCGCCCCAGGCCAGCGGTCGCCACTTGTCGACGGTGTCGATGAACGCCTCGACCCACCGATCGGGCGACGCCTGCTCGCGCCAGATGTCGAGAACGTAAATATCCCCTTTCGCGTCCATGCCGATCACGCCATGCACCGTGTAGTCGGCGTCGCCGGCGTCCGCCGCCTCGCGCGTCGCGTAGTCGGACGCACCGTAGATCGCGAGATCGGGCGGAGCCGAGCCCTCGTAGTAGCGCAGCCACTCGCGTTGGAAGTACAGACCCGAAGTCGGCGTCGGCCGGCCCTGGTACAACGCGCTCCACATGAACGGCCCCTGACTCTGGCGCTCAAGCTCGAGGTACGCCTCGTTCCACCACTCCGGCCAGCAACTTTCGCCCACCCGCGTCCGCCCGAGCGGGTCCTGCGCCAGGTTTTCCGACAGCGCCTCGAAGTTCAGGACTTCCCACGTCTCGCCGTTCCTCGACATGAACGTCCCGCTCCCGCCGTCCCATCCCTCGGGCATGATCCGCCCGGCGAGGTCGTCGTGATGCCACCGCGTCGAGATCACGACGATGATCGCCTTCGGCTTGAGGCGAGGCCGAAGATCGTGCAAGTACCACTCCCAAACCTTCTGCCGAACCGTGTCCGAAGCTGCATCCGCAGCTCCCTTGATCGGGTCGTCGACGATGAGCGCGTCGGCCCGCCGGCCCGCCGGAGCGCCCTGAACGCCGACCGCGAAAAACCCGCTGCCGCCATCGGACATTTCCCAACGGGATTCGCCTCGCACATCGGCGCTGATCCCAACCCCCATGACTGCGGCGTAGTTCTGGTCCTCGACAAGCCGCCGCGAGCGGGCGCTCCAATGCTTCGCCAAATCGTCCGTGTGCGATCCGAAAATGACGTGCCGGCGATGGCCGATGAGATTCGTCCCCATGAACCACGCCGAGAAAAGTTGGCTGACGTAGGTGCTCTTGGCGCTCCCGGGGGGAGCGGAAATCAGCAGCCGCAAACAAGCGTTCGGCTCGTGCCGCCGCTCGACCAGCGATTGCAGCTTCTCGATGATGATTTCGTGATGACGGGCCGGCTTGGGTTCGGTCGAAAACCGATCAGTGAACGACCTCAGGCTCTTCCTGATCTTCTTCCGCGCCCCGATCTCCCTCAGAGCCGCCGCCGCCAACTCGAGCTGCGCCGCGCTGGCCTGCCGTCGCAGCTTGAAGGACCCGGAGCGCCGCGATGAGGTCCGCATCGCTCATGTCCTCCACATGCCGGCTGTCCTCCGTCCGAAACGGCTGCGCCGGCTTCCCATGCCCGCGGCTGAGTATTTCCGTCGCGGCCGAGACCCGGGAACTCCACGTCGCCTTCCGGTTGTGCATGACCCGGCGAAGAACGCCAACCGCTTCCCCCGTCAGCTCCTTCGCCATCTGAGCCAACGTCGGGTTCGATACCGTCCCCAACAGGTTCCCGGACTGCCCCTTCTTGAATCTTCCGTCGCCCATGCGGAGAGTCCTACCCCAAAAATTCGGAAACGTCAAAAAAATGTGGTGGAACTCAGCGTGAGCGGGCGTGGTCCCCTTCCCGAGGGACCCGGCCGGATGGGACCCGTCACGATGGCGGGCGGTGCGGGGGGCCCCTTCGCGTCTCGCTCTAGGTGGGCGTGGGTGGGTGGGTCGACGGTGGCGAGCGGTCGACCTTGGGCGCGTTCATGCGACACCATCCGAGGAATGCTGCGTCGACGTGGCGCGCCGGCGCCTGGCTCGACTGCCACGACTGCCACCCTGCCAGCAGCGAGGGGACGACATCGGCACCATGGCGCTTGGTCGCCTCGGCCAGCGCCGCAGGGCTAACCATCACGGTAGGGCTCGAGCTCGATGCCACCGCTTCGCCGGCGCCGCCGTTCCCCGGGCTCGATTTGTTCTCGTCCGCCAGCGCATAGCTCTCGGCCGAGCCATGCGTTATCTGCAACGCTCCTGGTGCTGCGGCCGGAGCCCCGCCGCCCCCCTCGAGCAAGGCTTCGTGCCACGGCGGCACCTCGCCCTCAGGGTTCGACACGGGATCGCCATCGACGGTCGCCTCGTCGACATACCCGAGGGAGCGCCCGAGAGAGGCCAGCACGTCCGCGAGCGGGGTAGGCCCGCCCCCTCTTCTCGCTTCGCTCACGGTCACCGGCGGGAGGGGGGGCGAGCCGCGTTCCAAGCGGCGAGCGAGCCCCCCCGACCCAGTGGTTGCGGTAGGGGGTAAGGGGGTAGCTTTCTTATGTTCTAGTTCTAGGGAAGGCATCCGCATGCGATCTTGATGCGGTTGTGATCGAGCTAACATGGCTCTTGCCATATCGGCTCGCTGTTCGATCAAAGGCTTACGCCACCGGGCGGTAGCCCCCGCCCTACCGGCAGCCGCTCTAGCCGCCACCCTGCTTCCAGCTCGGAGGCGGTCCCGGGTTATTCGAGCCTGGATGATATGGCATTTGCCATCGACTTCGAGGGTCTGGAAGAGCGGTTGGATTGCCGGCCATATCGAGGTCTTGAACGTGCCAAGATGGGTATGGGCGGCGGTCGCCGCGAGGAGCGCCTGGTCGGCCGGCAGACGCCCGTCCTTCGATCGCCACAAGGCGACAAGGATGAGGTAGTAGGCCCCATGCTGCGCGACAGTCAGGTGAGGCGTGTCGCCGAGGTAGGCGCCGGTGTCGACGGGCCAAAATGGGATATTCGTCATTGGCGGTCCCCCTCCATGGGGTAGGGCGCCGGCGCGACCGCTGATGGAGCAACGGCCACCTTGCGCGGGCGGGCCCCGACCGGCCAGCCCTACTACTCCCGCCAGCGCCGCGGCGTCAATGCCACGCCCCAATTGAGTGGTTGACAACGGTTGCGCGAAGGTGTAGAAGGGTTTTCGCGCCGTCGCATTCCGCGCCGGCTATGGAGGTTCAGCCCATGCAATCCCGTCCCTACACCGCCCCTCGCGACTTCGATGAGTTCATGCGCCGGGTCGATGCCTGTATCGCCCGTCTGTCCAGCGGCCTGAGCTCGTCCGACCTCACCGACTATTGCTACCGCGATGCCTACGAGGCCGGCGAGCGGCCTGCACATGTTGCCCGCGCCGCCATCGCCAAGGCGAGGGGGGATGCGCCATGAACGCGGTCATCCTCCCACGGGCCGGACAATGCTCGTCGGCCAGGCTGCGCGCCATGCGCGAAGACGGCTTCGCTGATTTTAGTCGAGACGCGCAGGATCGACCTACTAATATCCGCGTCGTTCGCTGCCGCGTTTGCCGACGTCACGTAGGCGCGGGTCAAGGGAGCGCCTACGTGGAATTTATGAGCGACGGATTCCGAGCTAACACGCGCTTCGTGTGCGCGAAGTGCGAAATGGAAAGCCGGCCATCGCCAAGGCCGAGGGGGGAACCATGCGAGTAAGATTCCACCCCCAAGCGTGGGTCCACGACTACGCCATCTAGGTAGACCTGGAGGGAGAAGCGGAGTTCGAGGTCGGTCCAGTGTCCCCCGCGATCCAAGACGACACCTACGAGAGTGACGAGTTCCGCGAGCATCCGAACGCCCCCGAGTGGGTGAGGGAGTGGGCGGGGCCGTTTTACTTCGAGGTCTTGAGGCAGGAGATATGACCCTCCACGAGGAACGCCGCGCCATCGTCCTCGAGGCCGCCGCCGTGGCGCTCGCCAGCCTGATCGACCTTGTGGGCCGGGCTGGCGTCCTCACGCCGATCGAAGCCGCCGTGTACGCCTCGACCCTTCGAGATGTCCGCCGCGAGCTGCACCCCAAACCGAAAGGAGCATGACCGATGCGCTACCCTCGCCGAGTGACCCGCCCGAGCAACCCGACGCCCCGGTGGCTGACGTTGCGATTCCCCGCCCCGTGCGCGACGTGCGGGAGATTCCTGGCCCGCGGCGAAACCGCCTACTACGATCCGCCGACCAAGCGCCTGTGGGGCGTGACGTGCGGCCACGCCCAGGCCGGCGCCGATCTCATCCTCGCCGGTCAACCGAAGCAGATCGAGCCCGTGCCGGCCACGCCGAGGCCGCGGATCGTCACGCCCCAGGTCCCCGCGCTGCCCGGCATGACGCCGCTCGGAATCGACCCCGCGAACGAGGTCAGCGAGTTCGAGCGCGGCTTGCAGGCCGAGAGCGAAGCCGACCGCCATGGGGGGTTCTGACCATGAGGACCAAATACAGATCGGGCGACGACGCCCACGTCGCCAGCAAGACGATCCGCGAAGCCCTGCGCCATCTTTCCCTGGCCCGGGGCCTGCTCACCGGAGCGGGCGCCAAGGAAACCCGCGACCGAGTCGCCAGCGCCATGGCCTCGGCGCGGGGCGCGATGAACCACGCCCGCACCGTCGGGCTGACCTTAGAGAGGAGGAATCGATGAGGTTCGCTTTGACCATCGAGTGCAACAATGCCGCGTTCCACGAGGACGACGGCACCCTGACGGACGAAGCCCGGGCGGCCGAAATCGCGCGAGTGCTGCGCGCCGCGGCCGAGGACATCGAGAACGGCGTCGAGGAAGGCCCCTTGGCCGACACCAACGGCAACACCGTCGGCCGCTTCGAGCTTCTGCCCGAGACCAGCCGATGATTTGCTACCGGCATTTACCGAGCGGCGAGATCGCGGCCGAGGCGTGGCGGTTCACGACGGAGGAAGATTGTCCCGACTGGCTGATGAGCCGCGGGACGGGCTACTTATCGAAGGATGCGCCGCGCCTCGACGTGCGCCGGGTCTCGACCGTCGCTGGCATCGTGCTTGCCCGCCCCGGCGACTGGATTACGCTCGACAATTCCGGGTTGGTCGACGTCTGGACAGCCGAGGACTTTTCCACCAAGTTCACACTAGTCGAAGGAAACCCGAAGCCATGACCGACCTCAGCTATACCGACCTCCAATTCATCCTCGGCCGGACCCCCAAGGACGTCCGCGCCCTCATCAAAGATCGGCGTCTCATCCTGGCTGGCGGCTTCATCCGAGCCGTGATCGCCGGCGAGCGGGCGAACGACATCGACCTCTTCGGATCCAGCAAGGACCAGCTCGAGGCCGCGGCTCGGGCCCTGGTCGACGAACGCCACCGGGCCCGGTTCCACCAGACCCACAACGCCTTTTCGGTGTTCTGTCCGCCCCGCCGGCCGGTGCAGTTTATTCACCGATGGCTCTTCGACGATGCGGCCAAGTGCATCGAGAGCTTCGATTTCACCATCGCCCAGGCGGCGATATGGTGGGTCGATGGTAAGCCCGGGATGTGGCGCTCCTGCATCTCCGATGCCTTCTACGCCGACCTCGCGGCGCGTCGGCTGGTCTACACCGCGCCCAAGCGCAACGAGGACGCCGGCGGCTCCATCCTGCGGGCGCGCAAGTTCCTGATGGCCGGCTACAACATCCAGGCGCCGAGCCTCGCCGGCGTGATCGCCCGGCTCATGTCGGGCGTTCACAAAAGCGGGCTGGCCGACAGCAGCGAGGACGGGACGGCGCAAGTGCTTCTCGGGTTGCTCCGCGAGGTCGATCCGCTGGTCGCCATCGACGGCGGCACCGAGCCGATCAACGAGCATGAGGTCGTCGAGTGATGCGTGCGCGAAACAGGGGCGGCCGACCGCCCGCCACCACCCCGGAGATTGCCCGAGCCGCCATTGAGCTGTTGCTCCGCCTAGCGTTCCCGCCCCGAAGGCCGCGCGCGCGACGGCGAAAGAGGCGGCTCGATGTGATGGTTGCGGGCGTCCTTGAAAACAGGAGCGAAGAGTTCGCGAGGAACGTCACGGCCAACAACGAATTATGGAAGCGCCTCAAGAGCAGGCCGGGGGCGAAGCGGAAACGCCGGGCTGCTGATCGCGGCGCTGATCGTCGCCGCCGGGTTTAAGATCCCGCAAACCATAGCGAGGATGCCATGAAAACTTCCAAGCCCCCGCGACCGTTCAAAGCCAAGCACCCGTGGCGCGGCCCGGTCGTCGATCTGATCGTGTTGGCCGGGCTCGCCGCCGTCACGGTGTACGCGGTCTGGAACGTCCTCGGCGCTATCGCGAGGTTGCCATGACGACGAACTGGCGAGAACAGTTGAAAAAAAGTGTCCACAGCATCGCCGAGTATAAAGCTCTCCGGCAACACTTCCCGAACACGGAGCTCGAATCCGCCGCTCGCGCCTACGTCCTCGCCCGCGAGTCCGGCCGGCCGACGACGCAGCTCTATCGCCGGCTGCGGCGCGCCTGGATCGCGGCGGTGCGGGCGGACGCGCTCATGCGGAGGCCGAAGTGATGCCGATCAAAGCGGAGAACCGAGCCAAGTATCCGAAAGAATGGCGGCTCATCTCGCGGCTTATCCGCAAGTATCGGGCCAGCGACAACTGCGAATGTCGAGGCCAGTGCGGCGAGGACCACGGCGCCGAGAACGATCAATGGGCGGCCGATCTCGGGAAGCGGTGTTTGGCGCGAAACGGCGAGCGCCATCCCGTGAGCGGATCGAAAGTCGTCCTCACCGTCGCCCACATCGACCAAGACCCGACCAACAACCGTGAGACCAACCTGCTCGCCCTTTGCCAGCGATGCCACAACCGCCTCGATTCGCCACATCGTCAGAAAAACGCCGCCAAGACCCGCCGCGCGCGCAAGGCGGTGGGTGATCTGCTATGACGTGGCTCATGCTTCTCCTGATCTGCTCCGAGCCGTTCCCGCCCGAGTGCAGCCGCCCGACCATCGACGAGATCACGCGCAACCCGGTCTGCGTCGCCGCGTCGAAGTCATGCAGCCTTCACCAGCGGCGGGTCTACGTCCCGGAGGGGACGGGCCCGAAGGAGACGGCGAATATGTGCGCTGACGCTGCCGACGCGCTGCTCGCCAAGGAACGCTTGAAGGGCTACCGGTGGGCGTCGATGCCGGAGTGCTCCCCGCGGCCATGAGCACCCTCGCCACCAACGGCAAGACCAAGGGCAACCCCCGAGGCTCGGGCTACCAGCGGGCCGAACGCGACCTATACGTTGAGCCCGAATGGGCGGTCGAGGCGCTGATCGACTCCGAAGATGCGATGATAGGGCTAGAGCCGGACGCCTTCCCCGAGCCGATATGGGACCCCGCCTGCGGGACCGGGACGATCCCAAGAGTGTTCAATCGCCGCGGGTTCCTCTCCTACGGAACCGACCTTGCCACCGGCCACGACTTCCTTGACCGCTCGTTCTACCCGCCCGAGCTGTTCGGGAGCCTCGTCTGCAACCCGCCCTTCAAATCCGCCGAGGCCTTCATCGAACGGGCGCTCGACCCCGGCCTCGGCCTCGAGGTTGCGGCCTTCCTCCTTCGCCTTGCGTTCCTCGAGGGCCAAGAGCGCCGCAAGATGTTCGAGCGGACGCCGCTCGCGCGGGTGCTGGTGTTCTCGAAGCGCGTCTCGATGCCGCCGCCGGGCACGAAGCAGGTCGGCGGAGCGGTCGCCTTCGCTTGGTTCGTATGGCGTCGCGGCCACGTCGGCCCGCCCACGATCGGATGGCTCCCCTAAAGACGCGCGTCGTCATGTGGTGGCCCCGCAACCGCCTCATCCCTAGAGGCTGGAGGCGCGTCGCCACCGCTCCGTCGCACCACGACCGATGGTGCATCCTGATCGAAAAG
>ERZ1292637.376-Hain-H14-01um-R3-376-length-28442-cov-16_pt1 | contig 24040 bp, 28 predicted proteins | sample MGYA00564405_ERZ1292637 | MGnify/ENA primary metagenome ERZ1292637 (study PRJEB36523, sample SAMEA6512645) | groundwater metagenome | collected 2019-01-09 | study: AquaDiva: Metagenomics assemblies of 32 groundwater samples | reverse complement strand
ACGACGTGATCGTCAAGCGGGAAATCTACGAGCGCGAGATCGCGGGGAAATTCAACGTCGAGTATTGCCTCGATGACCGTGACCGGATTGTCGCATTATGGCGTTCGCTCGGACTGACGTGCTTGCAAGTGGATTATGGGAATTTCTGACCGGAGGTATACCCGTTGTGGACCAAATCACTTTAATGGTGGGAATACTTATCGGAATGCTCATAATGATTTTGATATGGGCGAACAGGAAAAGGTAGCATGTCCCGAATCCTTATAGGCAAGGCCGCCAGCGGGAACGTCCACCTCGATATCGACACGTTCCTGCGCACCCGCCTGCTGATAACGAGCAACAGCGGGGGGGGCAAAAGTTTCACGATAAGAAGGTTGGCCGAGCAACTTTTTGGAAAGGTTCAGGTTATCCTGATTGACCCCGAAGGCGAGTTCGCCACGTTGCGCGAGAAGTTCGACTACGTGCTCGTCGGCAAGGGCGGCGAGACGCCGGCCGACGTGCGATCAGCCTCTATGCTCGCGCACAAGCTCCTGGAGCTTCGCGCCTCCGCCGTCTGCGACCTCTACGAGATGAAGCCGTCGGAGCGCCACCGATGGGTCAAGCTGTTCCTGGACAGCCTGATCGACGCGCCGAAGAAGCTCTGGCATCCAGTGGCGGTTATTATCGACGAGGCCCATATTCTCGCGCCAGAGAAGGGCGCGGGGGAATCCGAGGCGTCCGAGTCCGTTATCGCCCTGGCTACGCGCGGGCGCAAGCGCGGGTTCGCGTGCGTGCTCGCTACGCAGCGCCTCTCGAAGCTCCGCAAAGACGCCGCCGCTGAGTTGCAGAATATCCTGGTCGGGCCGACCTTCATGGACGCGGACAGAGACCGCGCCGCCGATGCTCTGGGAGTCGCGCGCGCTGATAAGCAGGCGTTCTTTGACAAGATCAAAGTCCTTGAACCGGGCAACTTCTACGCGCTCGGGCGGGCGATCTCGCTTGAGCGCGTCCTGGTCAAGATAGGGCCGGTCGAGACCACGCACCCGGAGTCAGGGTCGTCGAAGCATGCCGCCGAGCCGCCTCCGGCCCCGCAGGCGATCCGGGCCATGCTCCCGAAGCTGTCGGACCTGCCGAGAGCAGCGGAGGAAGAGGCGCGGACAGTAAGCGATCTGAAGCGCGAGGTCCGCGAGCTGCGAATCAACCTCAAGGCGGCGGAGCGCGGCGAGCGGAAAGCCGCGATCCCGGAAAAGATCGTCGTGGATAAGCGGGCCGAGAACTCCCTGAGAGTTGCTATCAAAGAACAGGAGAGGTATATCGGCGCGATCCGCGCCGGACTCGACCGCTTGGCGAACAGGCTACAGCCGATTATCCTGAACTTTCCGATTGAGATCGAGAAGTCGGTGGCGGTGTTCCGCGCGGTCGTGGAGAAAGCGCCGCAGCTTCGCCAGATCGAGATGCTGCCGTTGCCGTCGGAGAAGATCGAGCGCGGGCGAGAATTGGTCAAGCGCGTTGCAGAAAAAACCTATCGTAATTTGTCTATACCTGGGGAATCTCTGCGAATTACCGCCGACAACGGCTCAGAACCGAGCGGCATAGTCGCTGGCGCGCTCAGGATGCTCTCGGCCCTCGCCCAATGGCATCCGCAGGGAATGAAAGAGGGGCAGATGCGGGCGCACGCGGGCCTCCGCAAGAGCGGCACGTTCTCAACCTACCTGTCGCGGCTCCGCAGCGCGAACTTGATCGAGCAGCGCGACGGCTCATATTACGCCACTGATGCCGGGCTTGATTACTGCGGCGAGAGGCGAGTCGATATGCCGACGACGACCGAAGAAGTCGTGGCCCTCTGGAAGCCGAAGCTCAAGGGCGTCGGGGCGCAGCGGATGCTCGACGTGCTGGTGAACTACGGCGGCGAGCCGATCCCGAAGGAGACGCTGTTCGTAGAAGCGGGCTTCACGTCCGAGAAAGGCAGTTCGGGGACTTTCTCGACCTACTTGAGCAGGCTCAGGACGGCGCGGCTCGCTCGGACCTTCAAGGACGGGACCGTGGCGGCGGACAAGGAGACGCTGTTGCTATGACGGAAGACGCACGACTGTGCTGGAGCAAAGAGGGCGACGGGGTAGACTTTATCAACGGCGGCCTTGACTCATTAGGCGGCGACACCATCAGGCGGCTCGCCGAGTCGGTCGCCAGGCCGGGGATGATCGGGTTCGAGATCGGCTGCTACACCGGCTGGACGGCGTCGAAGGTCATCCCGGTGTTCGCCGCCAACGGCGGGTGCTACCACTGCCTGGACTGGTTCCGGGGGTCGGTGAATACTCAGGTCGGCCTGTGGAACTGGGGCAAAGCTGGCAAGGAGGGCCAGTTCGACTCTCAGCGCGTATTGCTCCAGACGCTCAAGAACTTCGAGGTCCAGGGCTGGGGCGAGATCGTCTCGGTGATAGTGGCGCAAGGGAGCCAAGTCGCTCCAGTGATCGCCGACGGAATTCTGGACTACGTCTACATCGGGGCGGACCACCGCTACAGCAATCTCAAGCGCGACATAGAGGACTGGTGGCCGAAGCTGAGATCCGGCGGCATCCTGTGCGGGCACGCCTTCACGGGCGACGTAGAGCCGGGATCGGAGGCGTGGGAGAAGCTGTGCGCGGAGCCGGAGCAGGACTTCTACAAATCAAGCGGCTTGCATTTCGGCGTGACGCGGGCTGTGCGCGAGCTGCTGCCCGGATTCAATCGCGAGGGGCAAATGTGGTGGGCCGTGAAGGAGTTGGATCATGATCGTTCAAGCCAGCGACCTATCGACAATCAGGATTGAACATTTCGGTCGGTCCATAGTCTTCTGTTCGGGTAGCTTCGACCTGCTCCACCCCGGCCATGTGTGGTTTTTTAGAGAGTGTAAACGCCTCGGTGATTACCTAGGCGTCGCCGTCGGGAGCGATAAGATAATCCGAAACCGGAAACCAGATCGGCCAATCCTTGAAGAGGCGGTCAGGATCACGATGGTTGATTCTATAAAATTCGTCGATTTCTGTTATCTCGACATCATCAGCAGGCCGGAGTTCCCGCTCGCCGGCGTCGAGCATGCCTTCGCATTCTTGAGGCCCGATGCATATGTCATCGAGGACGACGCATTCGGCATCGAGGAGCGTCGCGCCCTCTGCGAGAGGTACGGCGTGCGGCTGAACGTCTTGAACAAGCGCGAGAGTGATTTTCCCGAAATGTCCACGACGGTGATCATCGAAAAGGTATGCTAGATATTGATTCAGCAAACGGAGAAGGAGATTTAACATGGATGATTCAAAAAATAAACTGAGAATTGTCGGTATCATTCTGATACTGATCCTTTTCGTATTCACCAAGCCGTTCACCATCGTGAGTGCCGGCAACGTCGGCATTCTCTACCGCTTCGGCAAGATCATCGGGCAGGTCGATGAGGGATTCAACTTCATTGCCCCCTGGGTGTTCGTCACCCACGCCAACATCCGCGTCCAGCGAGAAGTCTTGACGAAAGTCGCGTCGTTCAGCCGAGAGAGCCAAGATGTGTACGTCAAGGTGAGCCTGAACTACCAAGCCTCCGCCACGGGGGTGCAGAATCTTTACCGGAACGTCGGCGCGGATTATTACCACGTTCTGATCGAGCCGCGCGTCGCGCAGAACTTCAAGGACGAGACCGTCAAGTACGCCAGCGTTGACATCGCCCCCAACCGGGAGAATATCCGCCAAGCGGTGCGGAAACGGCTGGAGGCCGAACTGTCGCCGTACTCTATCCACGTCGTCGACCTGCTGCTCGACGATGTCTCGTTCAACCCCGCCTTTCAGCAGTCTATCGAGAACAAGCAGATCGCCACCCAGAAGGCCCTTGAGCAGAAACAGCTCATCGAAGTGTCGAAAGCCCAGGCACAGCAGACGATAGAGAAAGAACGCGGTGCGGGAGACGCGGCCCTGGCGAGGGCAGAAAAGGAGTCGCTGGCGAACCAGAAGATAGCGGCGTCGCTCACCCCGCTGCTCGTTCAGAACAGGATGATCGAGAAGTTGAGCGACAAGGTGCAAATCATGATCGTCCCCCAAGGGCAGAACTTTTTGATGCAACTGCCGGTTCCAGGGAAGCAGTAGGCAATGCGGCCTCCGGTGAAGCTCGGCCCCCCGAAGTCGCTGTTCGGCACGCTCCACGGCAAGAGCGCGTCGATCCAGTCGTTCGCCAGCACCAAAACGGGGGAGATTTATGACTATGTCGTTTTCAGCGGGCCGCCTCTCACGACGATCGTTTTCGCGCTGACCGAGGAGCGAGAGGTCCTGGTCGTCAAGCAGTTCCGCCACGGCGCGGAGGACTTCACCCTTGAGCTTCCCGGCGGCGTTCCGGGAGATGGCGAGATGGCGGAGGAGAACGCGCGGAGCGAGCTTGCCCAGGAGATGGGATATGCAGCTGAGAGCCTCATCGCGCTCACGCCTGAGCCGCTCTACTTCGATCCGGCCTCCTGGCGGACGGCATTCCAGGTTTTCCTGGCCCAGGGCTGCAAGCCGGCGGGCGGGCAAAATCAGGACATCACGGAAGACATTGAAGTTCTCAAGTTGCCGATCCCGGAGTGGCTGCGGCTGGTCGAGGACGGTGAGGTGCGCGACGCGAAGAGCATCGCGGCGACGTTTTTGGCGATGCGGGTCTTAGGAAGCCGATAGGAGGCTGAGCGAAGCGATCATCTCCGGGGGCGGTGATTTTCCGCTTTCTTTTTTATTGACTTTGCTTAGCGTTAAGTATATGAGTAAAAGTAACTTGACGCCATCGGAGATGGGGTATCTAGGCGGTACTGCGAGGGCAAAGAAGCTGTCCCGAAAGAGAAGGCGGGAGATAGCGCGACTAGCTGCCGCGTCGAGATGGGGTCGGGTAAAAAATAAAAGGAGGAAAGAGAAAAATGGAAGGTAACGGAGGGTTTGCGCCGCAAGCCAATGCGGACGAGGAAAAGGGAAAAACGGGATCGACCGCCGAGATCATCGCGCCGTATATCGTCGAGTGCGCAGTCGTGGGCGTCGCGCCGATCCTGTTCCACGCCTGGGACATTTCCGACGTGGCAGATAAGGCCGGAGCGGCTAAAGGCTCAAAGAAGAAAAAGAGTGATAATCTGGAAGCCTACGTTTATCGCTGCCCCGACAAGACGCTCGGCATTCCGGCGGCGAACATCAAGGCGACGATCATCAACGCCGCGAGATGGACACAGGACCCGCGCTCGCCACGCAAAAGCGCGATGGATCTGTTCAAGGCTGGACTTTTCATTACACCGCCGATCGCCAGCTTCGGAAAGAAGACATGGGATTTCCTTGACAAGCGGCGCGTCACAATTCAGCGCAACGGCATCACGCGCGTGCGCCCTGCGTTGCAAGAAGGCTGGAAGGTCTCATTCATGGTCCACATCGTACAGCCGGAATACATTCAGCCCGCGCTGCTCAACGAGACGATAACCCGCGCCGGGGCGCTCGTCGGCTTCTGCGACTTCAGGCCGGAGTTCGGGCGGTTCCAGGTCACGAAGTATGAGGTTATCGTTTCTTGATTCTGCCGTGAGGTCGGGTTCGCTAAGTTAAGGCAAGGTAGGGTGGGATCAGGCGGGGACGGCTTAGGTCAGCTTCGGTAGGTCAAGGTGAGATTTGGTGCGGTGAGCCGAGATCGGGTTGGGTGGAGTGGGATATGGTTTGGTATGGGAAATTTTACAGCGGTTCCGAGATGTGGTAAGCTGTGCTGGAGTCTGATGAGGCGAGGTTTGGTCTGATATGTTGCGGCAAGCTTGGGTCCGGTAAGTCAGGGCCCGGTTAGGTTTGGTCTGGTATGGTTAGATTTAATTTAGGAAATTAAAAAATGCGTATAGCTTTCGCATATCCGCGATGGACAGCCGAGTATAAATTATTCGGCTGGTTCGCTCGCCGGAATAGCACATGGCCGCCCCTAAATCTCGCACTGCTTGCCGCCGTGTGTGAGCAGGCTGGACATGAGGCATTTATTCTTGACGGCGAAGTCCAGAGCCTTGAAAAAGAAAGGTTGGCTCAACGGCTCGTGGAGTTGAAACCCGATATTATTGGTTTCAGTGGATATAGTCCCTTCTTTCACCTGAGCGCTGATACGGCCATTGAAGTTAAAAAATTAGAGCCGAATCTGCCGATTTTAATAGGCGGTCCGCACGTCACAATTAACAAAGAGAAGGCCATGCTGCCGCAATTCGATTACGGCTTCATGGGTGAGGCGGAGGACAGCCTGCCGGAGTTCCTAGATGCACTCTCGTCACGGAAGCCCCTGGCGCAAGTGCGGGGCATCATGTACCGCGAGGACGGTGAGATCAAAAATACCGGCGAACGGTGGGTTAGAACTGAGTCGATGACTAAAAAGGAAATTCACGGAGAGCATCCTCTTGACCGCCTGCCGCTGCCCGCGCGTCATCTGCTGCCTATGAAGTCGTATAGGCTCGGCACCCCGAACGGCAGAGATCATTTCACTTCTCTTCAAACGGCTCGCGGCTGTCCGTGGGAATGTATTTTTTGCTGCTCCGATTCTCTCAAAACCAGACGCTACATCATGAAGTCTCCGAAGCGCGTCGTCGAGGAGATGGCGGACATCGCGGAGAACTATCCCTATGTCAAGCACATCTACATCGTGGACGACGTGCTGACGTTCTGGCCGGAGCACATCATAGAAATCTGCGACCGGATGGACGCCGAGGGGCTGAAGTTCACCTTCGAGTCGAGTACGCGGGCGAACCTCGTTGACGACAAGCTGATCGAACGGCTCGCGCGGAGCGGCCTAATCCGGCTCTCCTTCGGCCTTGAGACGATCGACCCGAAGATGCGCGTCACGATGCAGAAGAAGGTCCCTATCGAAGCATACGCCGTGGCGAACCGGATTTGCACGTCGCACGGCGTCGAGGCTATGAATTCGCTAATGATCGGGCTCCCCGGCGAGACCAGAGAGACGATACGGACGACGCTTGACTGGGTGGCGTCACAGAGAGACATCATGCAGGCGAACCTCGCCATCGCGATCCCCTACCCCGGCACGGAGTTTCACGAGATGGCGGTGAGCGGCCAGCACGGCGTCGAGCTTCTGTCTGAGGACTTCTCGAAGTACATGCGCTACGGCAACGCCGTGACGAATGTCGGCGACTTGACGGCGCGCGAGCTTATCGAGATGCAGCAGGAGGGATTCGTCAAGATTTACACCAAGCCGTGGCGGTGGGGGGCGATGTGGCGGAAGCACGGCATCCTCGGCTTCGCCTTGGAAATCTGGAACATTCTGCGGGTGCTCAAGGCGAGGCTGATGAAGTGGAGGCCGCCGGAGCCGGTCATGCGGCACCCGAAACAGACATGAGCGATCTATGCTGAATTCTCTTTTCTGTTTCCTAAAGGGGCATGAATGGAGTGCGGCGGGTTGGGGCAAATCGCCCGATCTTGATTCTTTGCGCTTATTTTTTAGATGTGACCGATGTTCTCGGTGCACCCATTTAGATGAGAAGCTGACTGCGGTCCAACAGAGATTTGACGGATATAGGAGCAAATACGGCGACGCCATCGTTTCTTACCATGAGTTTAATCAGCCCTACCCACCTCCATAAGGGGAGCGGGAAAAGATGATCGAGATTCCCGTCACCCAGGACGATATCGACAAGGGCGTGCCGGACTACATCAAGCCGGACGGTTGCGTTATCGCGCGGGCGCTAAGGCGGCACTTCGGCGATGCGGTCCCTGTCCTCGTCGGCTCGGCGGACGCGATTCTAGGCGAGGACCGAGACATCGTCTATCGGTTCGACGCGAGCCTACAGCAATTCGCCAACACTGTGCGCGACGCCTTCCACGAGATCGAACGGCGGCCAGCTCCCGGCGTTATCCGTCTCGACGAGCAAACGATGAGGGCGGGCTACGAAGAGATGTCCGGATGAAACCGAAGGTCCTCTTCGTCCGCGAGAAGTGGGCGTGTGATCCCGCGCTCGGCCCCTCAGACGGGGATGGGATGGTCCGTTGCTTTAACTCCCTCGGCCTGGGCGAAGCCACCTACTTCTACTACGACGAGTGGATGGCGGCGAACGGCTGGCAGAAGCCGGATGCGGCGCTGACGGCCCTGTGGCTGCGCGAGAAGCCCGACCTAGTCGTATTCACCGTCCTCATGCAGTACGGCGACAAGAACGTGTCGAAGGGCGTCTACGGGGCGATGCTCCGCGAGGTTCCGGTGGTGGGCGTCTGGCACGAGGGCGTCGCGCCGGACGTGGTGCGGGTCGCCGACGAGTACGCCGACTGCGTCAGCTTCAACCTCTTCCTCGACACCCAAGATCAGTTCACGCGGCACACCAAGCGGCCGGAGAAGTGCCTCGGCCTGTTCGACCCGCGCGACCCGGCGGACTTCCAGGGCGAGGCCGTGGCGCGCGACATCCCTGTGAGCTTCATCGGCACGCTGACGGCCCGCCCCGTGCGGTGCTCCCACGTCCACACGCTCGTCGCCAGCGGCATCCCCGTGGCGTCGGTTAGCGGCCCACGCGGCCTCTTCTGGATGGGGCGCGAGCAGTACGCGACGATCCTGCGGCGCTCCAAGATAGCCCTCAACTTCTCGGACGCGGCGGACTTCCGGCACTACAAGGGGCGAGTGGCCGAGGCGACGTTGGCTGGCGCGATGCTGATGGAGCTTGAGAACCCGGAGACGCCCAAAATTCTGCGCGAGTTCATCGACTATGTGCCGTTCTCGAACGAGCGAGACCTGTTCGACAAGGTTCAGCACTACCTGGCGCACGAGGAGGAGCGGGCGGCGATTGCGGCGTCGGGACAGGCGCGGGCGCGGGAGATGCTTGATGGGCGGGAGTTCTGGAAAAGAGTATTTGAAAAAGCGGGATTGATATGATGAAAATTCGTATTCAAGAAGTCTGTAAAATATGCGGAAAGCAATTTGAAATCCGTCCATGCGAAAAATCGCTCATCGTTACATGTTCGAAGGCGTGTAGTCTCACTTACCGCTCCGTTTGTCTTAAAGGACATCAGAAAGTAGAGAGAAAAAATAAATGTGAAGCGTGCGGTAAGATTATTGTTAAAATAAAAAACCCACGCTTTTGTAGTGATATCTGCTATCTCCGATGGAAACAGGTTCTAAAGTTTTGCGATAAAATTTTGATTGGTGAGAATTGTTGGCTCTGGCTTGGGGCGAGAAATAAAATAACGGCGCAGGCGCGTTTCGGTCGCGTCCGCGTGGCCTCAATTGCTGCATTCAGAATTTTCAAAGGGATGATTCCCAAGGGATATTTTGTTTGCCATACCTGTGATAATGGGATGTGCGTGAGACCCGCCCATCTCTTTCTGGGAACTCCGAAAGAAAATACCGCCGATATGATTCGAAAGAGAAGGCATCGTTTCGGTGAAAAGCATCCACGGGCGAAATTGACAGAAACGCAGATCCTAGCCGCTATTGAACGCTATAAAACGGGTCGATTTACTCAAGCGGAGATTTCTAGAGAAATCGGCCTCAGTACAACATCATTTAATCATATTGTAACGGGTCGTCACTGGAAGCATTTACATCTAAAAATAGAAAGAAAAAAATGGTCTCACCGTGCATCAGTCTTATAGTCAATACTGCTCGACTTGGTTCTATGGATATGCTCTTCGAGTCTGTCAGGGCGCAGACGCTATCGCCGGAGGACTTCGAGCTGATAATCGTGGACGACTGGTTTGAGCAAAGAAATGAAGCGATCATCAATTATCGCCTCGGCGATTTTTTACATTATACCCATATCCCGCCGAAGCAGACCGGCGTCAGCTACCATAATTCTGCCGGGTTCAATAGCGGCCTCGCTCTGGCGACGGGCGAGCTTGTCATCTTCCTCGTCGATTTCGTCTGGCTGCCGGAGGACTTCCTTGAGCGGCACTGGCGGTTCTACCAGGAGCACCCCGGCTACAGTCTCTCGATTTACGTCGATCGGTACAAGTACCCGCCGATCGTGGACGGCAAGCTGTCGATCTTCGACGAGTGGTTTAACCGCAAGTTCGCCGAGGCGTGGCTCAGCGATGGCAACCTGATCTACCAGGAGCGGAAGGGCGGGACGCTCAACCGCGAGATCGCGCGCGGCGTCTATGAGATGCTGGGCGACAGAATCTACATGCTCGGCGACTCCGTCCCGCTGGCGGTCATGAGGGAGCTGAACGGATGGGATGAGCGGTATGATGGCGGGTACGGGTCGAACGATTTGGACGTGGGCTTGCGGGCGAACATGGCCGGATGGAAATTCGCCGTCGACCTGACCGCGCCGACTTTGAAAAAGCTCGGCGACAAGAGCATGGCGCACCTGCTGCCGACCGTGAAGACCGAGTTCGTCCGCCAGCCGGAGGACAACTACCGAATGTTTCAGGAGCGGATAAAGGCGATCAACGAGGGTCGAGAGCCGATAGCCGTGCTGGACGGGTTAGGGGCATGGCGATAAATAAATCGTTTTACCTAAGCGACGATGAATTTCCAGAAGAACTCAAGAACTTGGGGGACGAAGAATTATTAAAACTGGCTAAGGAGTATGAGGAACGCGGTCATAGAGAAAGGAGCTCTGGCGCGTTTTTCATGCAACATTCGATAACGGGCTATATTGATAGACGCAAAAGAACAAGAAGTAAAAAAATAATCTCTGAACCCCCGCTGGGCGATGTGGGGAAGGAGCTGGGTATGGAATCCGCTCTTGACATAGACTCTCTTGAGGCCGGGCCGGAGACGGATCGGTTAGTGGCGGAGAATGTGATGGGGATTGTTCTCGAAAATCCCTGCACCGGAGAATGGGAGTGCGAGCCGTGGCCGGGTTATTGTGAAAAGTGCAAGCAACCGGCCACCGAGCAATCCGGCGACTATCATTTATTAGACCACGCGGAGCAGCCACGTCCTTATTCGTCTTATATCGGTATCGCATGGGAGGTGATGGAAAAGATCAAACGCTCCGGTTTTGCCAGTCATGGATTCTTTATCCGAGAAATTCAATATCACCACGGCGAACCGTATATTTGGCAAGCCGGTTTTATCGTCACCGGGAATTGGGGTGAGAATGAATATAGCATTGAAGGCGAAGCTCCGACAGCGCCCCTTGCTATTGTACGAGCCGCATTAAAAGCCGCACTGGATCACCCGTTTACAGCTATGGCCATTCGATTCATATGTGCGAGAGATAAAAGGAGCAAGGCGTGAACCTCTTTATCTATCCCTATGCTCCCGCTCCCGTCCAGGACTCCATCGAGGGCTTTCGCGGCACCACGCCTTTCGGCGGCGACGGAATCGCGCGGCACTTCAGCGTCGTCTCGGACCCGGAGAAGGCCGACCTCTTCTGGATGGGGCAATACGCCGACGGCAAAGTCTGGCTGCTGCACCCGAACCGCTTCCCGCACTTCGAGCGGTGGCCGGAGAGGCATGTTGTCGACCTCGAGGGCGACTGGCGTGACTCGCCGTTCCCGGAGTGGCTCAGGTCTGCCCTGGTGATAACGAGCAACTGGAACACGGACAGGCACGGCGACTGGGAGAGGGTCTTCCCGCGCGTCATCATGTCACCGCTGCTGATGCGCCTGGTGCGGGACCCGCCGCCGTTCGAGCCGCCCAAGGAGCGAAAATTCTGGTTCCACGGCCAGCGCGACCCGCTCGGCGTCAGAGAGAAGGTCAAGACGGCCCTGGAGACGTCCGGCCTGCCGCACGACTTCCGATTCAACGACGAGTGGCTCTGCTACGTCGGCGATGGCGACGCGCGGCTCGCGTCCTACGTCCAGGCGATGCGCGAGAACGCCTTCGCGCTCTGCGTCCGGGGAAGCGGGCAGAATACCTGCCGATTCTACGAGGCGGCGGCGTTCGGGCGGATACCAATCATCGTGTCGAATCACTATGGGTTCGGGGAGCCGGAGTTCGTCACTTTCCGCATCAACGAAACCCGAAGCGCCGCAGAAATGATCGTAATCCTGAAAGCGATGTACAACGCCGCAGTAGAGGAGGCGAAGTGGGCGAACGACGCGTGCGAGGATATCTACCAGAGATATTTCATCGAGAGGATGCTCCCGTACTTTCGAGATCCCACGGCGTACTTCCTGAAGTGGGCCGCGAGTAAAAACTTGATTAACTTATAAAGCTGGACTACTATGCCCGTCAGGTCGTGCAGGAAGTGCGGAGCGCCGATCCACTACAAGATAGGGATCGTCGGCAACGCCGCGCCGCTCGTCTGCGACGCCTGCAAGCGGGGCATCAAGATAACCGAGGATCTCCTGAGGGACGAAGATGAAGATCGAGAAGACGAGCCTTGACGGCGTGCTGGTGATGGAACCAGAGTTCAAGTTCAGAGATCACCGAGGGGAGATCGTCTGTGCATTCGAGGAAGAGGATTTAGAATCTGCGCAAATGGGGCAGATGAAGATGAATATCGGTTGGGGATTTTCCAAGCACAACTTCTCTGTTTCTTACAAAGATGTCCTGCGTGGCATTCATGTTTCTCCAGATATCGCTAAACTCGCCTACTGTCCGTTCGGAAGCATCTATCTTGTCGTCGTCGATTGCAGGGTGGACCGTCCTGATACGTTCGGCAAGTGGGAGGCGTTCGAGATCGACAACTACAATCTCAAGATGATCCTGATTCCGCCCGGTTTCGGATTAGCGCATCTCGTGCGGAGCCAGATCGCGGTCTTCTACTATCACTGGTCTCATGAGTTCGATGGCGATAAGCAGGGGAGCTACAGGTGGGATTCGTTCGGGATCGAGTGGCCGATTTCCGAGCCGCCTATCCTGAGCGAACGAGACAGGAACGCGACGTTCATACCTAGATTTTCTGATACTTCCTCCGAACGAACGGCGACCGAAATCATTAGTGATGCGTGCTTTGACATTTATCGGGGGAAATGAGAATGAATCTTGACGCCCTTTTCATAAACCCCTCTGACCAGAAGGCCGTCTACCAGGACTTAAGCGCGGACCTGACCGCGCTCGAACCTCCAGTGTGGTGCAGACTTCTCATGTCTTACGTCAGGGGCAAGGGCTACTCGGCGGACATCTGGGACATGCAGATCGACTCGTCGCTCACGGCTCTCAAGGATTTAATCGAAGTGGACGACCCGCGTCTGATCGTCGTCGTCGTCCACGGCAACCAGCCGTCGGCGAGCACGCAGACGATGCCCGCCGCCATCGCCCTGTGCAAATTCCTAAAGCAGAATTTCCCCGACTATCCGCTCCTCGTCGTCGGCGGGCATCCTGCGGCATTGCCGCAGCAAACGCTTAAGGAGACCGGGGCGGACTTCGTGTGCACCGGCGAGGGTCCAACGACTGTCGAGGGGTTGCTGGCAATCCTCCGGGAGCGGCAGATCAGTAGGAACCCGAACGTCATCCCGAACTATGCCTACCTGCTGAACGAAGTCCAAGGGCTGATGGGCGTGTGGGACTGCACGATCCGGCTGACGCCGCCCGCGCCGAATATCCAAGACCTCTCTGAGATGTTGGGCGGCTGTTGGGAGATGCTGCCGATGAATTCGTACCGCGCGCATATCTGGCATTGCTTGGGGGAAGAATCACGCACGCCTTACGCCTCGATCTATACCAGCCTTGGATGCCCATTTTCCTGCGGATTCTGCATGATCCAGTCGCAGTTCCGCGACGGCGACGGCCTGAAATTCCACGGCGCGGCGAACAGCTACCGCCTCTGGAAGCCGAAGATGGTCATCGACGAGTTGACCCTATTGCAAGACACCTACGGCGTCAGAAACATCAAGATCGCCGACGAGATGTTCGTGCTCAACCGCGAGCACGTTGAGGCCATCTCTCAGGGGATCATCGACCGGGGCCTTGATTTGAATGTCTGGGCTTACGCGCGCGTCGATACAGTCAAGCGCGGACCGCTATCGAAGATGAAGAGGGCCGGGATCAACTGGCTCGCGCTCGGCATTGAGTCGGCGAGCGAGCACGTCCGCGACGGTGTGGAGAAGGCCGACTACGGGAGGAAGGAGATCGTGGAGACGTGCCGGATAATCCGGGAGGAGGGCATCAATGTGATCGGGAATTTTATCTTCGGCCTTCCCGACGACACGCGGGCGACGATGGAGGAGACGCTCGATTTGGCCCAGGAAATCATGCCGGAGTGGGTGAACTTCTATCCGTGCCAAGCCTATCCTGGAAGCAAGCTCTATCAACAAGCCTTGAAAGAGGGCTGGTCGCTGCCGGACACCTGGCTCGGTTACTCCATGCACTCCTACGAGACGCAGCCGCTCCCGACGGCGACGCTCACCGCGACCGACGTGCTTGAGTTCAGCGACAATGCCTTCCGCACCTACTTCACGAGCGGGAGCTACCTCGCCATGATCCGGCGGAAGTTCGGCGATAAGGCGGTCGAGCAGATCAAGGCGATGACGGCGAGGCGACTGCCGAGGCGGCTGCTGGACGAAAGAGAGTTCAGGTGCGCGTGATAAAAAGTTGGACATACATCCTTGTGACTGGCGCGGCGGGGTACTTAGGCTCCGTCCTAACACGGATGCTCCTAGCGAAAGGCTATCGAGTTACGGCGCTAGATAATTTTCGCTACGGCCAGATGTCACTCGCCGACTGCTGCGCCGACCCGAACTTTACGCTCATCCGGGGCGACGCCCGCGACTTGAACCTAGTGAATAATCTGCTCAAAGACGCCGACTTTTTCATCCCGCTCGCCGCCATCGTCGGCGCTCCTGCTTGCGACCGCGACCCGGCGCTGGCGTGGGAGACGAACTGCAAGGCGATCACCGACCACATGTCGAAGAAGTCCTGCCCGACGATCATGCCGACAACTAATAGCGGCTATGGAATCGGCGGCGAGGCGGCTTGCACGGAGGACTCGCCGCTGAGGCCGCTGTCTATCTACGGCAGGAGCAAGGTCGAGGCGGAAATAGCAGTGCTCAATTACGACGGCATCACGCTGCGCCTAGCGACGCTGTTTGGCATGAGCGCCCGGATGCGTTTGGACCTCTTAGTGAACGACTTTGTGCATCGCGCCCTATGCGACCGTTTCGTCGTTCTGTTCGAGGCTGGCTTCCGCCGCAACTACCTCCACGTCCGCGACGCCGCCCTCGCCATCCTGTGGGCCGTCGAGCACTACAGCGAGATGAAGGGCAAGCCGTACAACGTCGGCCTGCCGGACGCGAACCTGACGAAGTGGGAATTGTGCGAGAGGATCAAGAAGCACATCCCGGACTTCTTCTTCGCGGAGGCGGACGTGGGCCAGGACCCTGATAAAAGAAATTATGAAGTCAGCAGCGCACGCATCCTGGCGACCGGCTGGCGGCCAAAATATTCCCTCGACGACGGCATCCGCGAGCTGATAAAGGGCTACGAGATTCTCAAGACGCCGAGGTGGGCGAATGCATGAGTTTTTGGCGAGCAGGATGGCCCGCTTTTCTGGTGTTGACTATTATCGCATTGATAATTTTTCTGGCGAGATAGGCGAATGCTTAGAATCTTTATTAAATATTGGCCAGCGTTGCTTATTTTAGCTATGCTAATGTTCGTTACCATATTATTGACGCTGGAATCTATGCGCCATACTGAAGACGATGAGATTCTTTCGCGTTGCGTTGCCGCAAAGAGAGCAGCGGGCATTGAGGAGAAACGCGAACTAATCGGCCTCGGCCCTTACGGCGTACCGCAATATCAATCGAGCGTTGTATCAACTTGCCGTCGAGAATTTCCGGAAGAAAGCCTTCTTTCTTGGCTTCGTCGGAGGTGGGCGAATGTCTAGCCATCTAACTGAAACACTCGACACGGTCCGTCCCGATCAATGGCGGGAGATGTCGGAAGAAGAACATGTAGAGTTTCTCAGATATTGGCGGTTACAAGGTCAAATTTCCTTCTGTTGTTTAGGATGTGGATTTCCAACTCCGCGCGGCCAAGCAGCATGCGATGCATGTTATCCGCGTCCGTATTGAGAATGCCGGGGTGGGCGAATGCATAAGAAACCGAGGCGATGGAGGCGCAGAAAGTACTGCCAATGTAGTTGCGCCAAGTGTTTGTTTGCTGGAAAACATGGGCGTCATTGCGGACGCTGCTATATTCTTTCATAAACTTGAGGTGGGCGAATGCCTAAAACCGCCGGATCGCCGCCTCCGAATCAAAGCTGGCTAAGTAGATTGAAAATGGGATACGTTCCGCCTAAACCGCCTAAGCCGATGAATGCGGGAAAACCTCCTTCAGGTGGATCGAATGTCACGCCTACAAGCGTCCCGCTGAACACGGGCTGGATCACTGGCGTAGCTTTAGACTGCGTCATCTCCGCCAGTCTGCCCGCCGCCAGTCAGAATCTTTACTACCACCGCTTCCCCATGTGCGCCGTCTGCAATCGGTTGGTGGAGAAGTTCGAGCAGGTCGAGAGGTTCGAGACCCTCGATTTAATGTTTCGAGCGAACTGTCACGGCAGGGCGGAAGAGAAGATAGTCGCCAGAGAGGCGCTTATTGACAATCCCTATGTCGTTCGTGATTTGGTCACTCATCCCTGGTTCATGGCGGATTACGAGAAGCTGAAGGCCGCGCAACTAGAGGTCAAGCCGCCGCCGAAGCCCGCCCCGTCCTTGCTCGACAAGCCGACGCGGGCGATAGATTTGGATGAGTAATGCAGAAATGTCCGAATAGCATCCATCGGTTCGAGATTACCTGGAAGCATTTCAGTCAGCTAAAAGATTTGCCCGCCATATCGTGTCAATGCGGGAAACAGAAAATCGAACTGAGTCCGCCGGTTGTTTGCGAATGTAATTTAGAGAAGTGCCACGGTGCGAGCCGATGCGAGAATTTAGCGACAATTCGTGACATGCCGGGGTGGTACGCCATATTGTCCGTCTGCTCGACTTGCAGATCGGAATATCGCAACCGCATTTCATGAACAGATTCGGCCAGTTGGCGTAGAGTCAGATTTAGAAAGTCTCGCCTCTCTGGGGTGAGTATATGACGCCTAAACTTCACGCAAAAGATAACGTGTGCGGCCAAGTGGTAAACACAGTGGCTTGCACGGTCAAAGTCAAGGTTCCCGATTCTTTTACGGGACTTCTCAACGACTTGCGGAATCGTTGCGATATTGCCATCGGTGAAATGTTGGTTCATCGTGATAAGTCCTCTAGCAAATACTATCACGAAATACCTTGCGCCGTCAGCAAGACTCTGATCGCCAAATACCAGCGCAATCGAAAATGCCGGTCTGTTTCTAACGTTGTTATCCCGGTTTGCGGAGACAAGGGTAAACAAGTCAAGATTGCCGGTGCCGGTATCCGCGTCCCGGTTCTATTTAAAAAATATATCCTACCCGTTGTCTGGCTGCACCCTGTCATCGGTTTTATTCGCAGCGTCGAATTCATCCGGCGAAAGGGAAGCTGGTATTGTCACGTCAGTTACAACGCGCAGGCGCAACTATCGGAGTCTTTGCCTACCGGCGCAGTTGGAGTGGATCGAAACTCCGTCGGAGCCGTAGCCACACTCGCCGACCCGCAAAATGGAAAAGTTTTTCATCTCGGTTTCAATCCCGCCCGCACAAAGGAGGTATTCAAAAGGCGAAAAGCTAATCTGGCGAGACTTGGGAAGAACCGCCTGCTTCACAAGATTCGCGATAAACAGTCCAGGCGCACAAAGCAAGAAAATCATCTCGTGTCCAAACAGATTGTGGACTACGCCGCATCCCATCGCCGGTATATCGTTGTAGAGAAGTTGGAAAATTTGAGAAGGTCCAAGATTCGTTCCTATGTGGAAAAATCTCAATGGTCTTTCTATCAACTCATGCAGTTTCTTTACTACAAAGCCGCTTTGCGTGGCGTAATGGTGATCGAGGCCGATCCTGCATACACGTCACAGGAATGTTCTCGTTGCCATCAGCTATCCAAGCCCAACGAAAAGATTTTTCGCTGTGGTTATTGTGGACACAATGACCATCGAGACGCTAACGCGGCGTTCACTCTTGCGTTAAGAGTGTCGCCTATCGGTGGAGTAGCGCGGGAGTCAGAGCGCCCGCGTTCGGCCTTATTGGTGAGGCCGTTTCCGGGAACGGAGGCACAGCAATGCGCCTAAGCAAACGGAATCCCAGACTTCAGTCTGGGAGCATCAATCTTTCTGATCTTGATGTTTTGATTCTATGCGGTGGCCTCGGAAGCCGCCTGCGCGGAGTGCTGCCGGAGGGGATGCCTAAGTGTATGACGGACATCAACGGGGAGCCGTTCCTGGAAATCCTCGTCGGGTTTCTCGGCCAGCAATTCCTGCCGGAGCGGATCAAACTGTCCGCCGGCGTCGGGTGGGATCGCATACCTCTAAAGTTTCTCGTGAATGGGACGGTCGAGCCTCAACCGCTCGGAACAGGCGGGGCTATTGCCCGCGCGGTTTCTCTTGAGTACTTAGAGCTTTCTGATCCTTTTTTCGTCGTCAATGGGGATACTTACTGCGAGCTTGACTACGCGGCGATTTTGCGGAGCCATTTCCAGGCTGGCTTCGACGCGACGATCCCTTACGACCGCCTGTATCGCCACGTCGGGGCCGCCGTGCTGAGCAAGAAATCAATCGCCGTAGCATCTGAAAAATACGGGCGGAAGTTCAATCTGGAAAATGCGCTCACCATCTGGCCGAAGAAAAAAATCCTTGTCAATTGGTATGCGGCGGATGTAAGATATTTCGACATAGGGACTTTAGAATCGCTCGAATCTTTCCGGCGGTTTTGGACAGAGAAAAAAAGGAGGACAGAAAAATGGCGGAAATCTATCGACAGGGCGACGTGATCCTGAAAAGGATCGAAGTGATGCCGGAGGTCGATGACGAGAAGAAGCTCTCGCATCTGACGCTCGCGGAAGGCGAAGTCACGGGTCACCGGCACAGAATAACGCAGGGGGAAGCGCAGCTCTATCAGCTCGCGGTCGGCGTCATGTATTTGCGCATTCTCTCCGAGTTCGCCCGGCTGTACCACGAGGAGCACGAGCATATCGACTTGCCGAAAGGCGACTATCAGGTCCTGATTGAGCGCGAGTACGACTGGGTCGAGGGCCTGGAGAAGAAAGTGGTAGACTAAATGAGCCGAGAGTTGATATCCGAGGCCCAGTACAAAGCGAGATATATTTTGCTATTGCAGAGTTGCGGCGACCCCGATTCGGTGCGAGATATAGTCGGGAAATTCCGGGACAAGCACGCTCCCCAGTTCACTTTGCCGACTCGATTTATGGTCTGCAAAGATTACGGGAAGTTTCATGAAGCGGCTTCGTTGATTAAACCCGCAGGCCCTGAAGTCGTGAACCTCGCCAATCTGATCTCGGCGATATATGCAAGTTATTTCAGCGCGTCCTCGGAAACGCGGCCCATGTTGGTTAGCAGCGTGAGCTTTGTATCCTGTGGGTCAGTATGGTTTCCTCATCAGAATCAAAACAAGATGCTCGATCTAACATTGGAGTTCGACGAGCCTGAGAGAATCAGTCGATTGATCGGGGGAGGGGCGACCACGTTCAATTGGTTCTCCGGATTGGCCTTTTCTGAGATGAAAGCGCATTATCTAAACATCGACGTTCCCGAGTTCCACGGTTGGCTGCGCGCCCTCGCGGAGAACTGTCTCGCGTTCGCGCAGGACAATGAAGTGTTCTTCGTCTGCGCAAAGCCGAAAGTTAGTCTGGATTTCCGCTTCAGACTTCACAGTGAGACAGGAAAGGCGGTGGAGTTCCCCTCCGGTGACGGGTTTTACGCACTTAGGGGAGTCAGGGTTGCCGAGAAACATATTGTCAAACCTGTGACAGGGAAGATGCTGATGCAGGAAAGGAACGCCGAGGTCAGAATGGTCCTGCTGGAGAAGTACGGGCCGAAACTGCTGGACGATCTGCCGCACAAAGTGGTATCCGAGAAAGGCAAGTCGGCGCTGCGGCGTAAACCATCCGACACGCAGTTGATAGAGATGAGTTGGGACGGATACGAGAAGATCAGGATGCTTCACCTGAGGTGGGCGGATAAAGACAACGGGAAGCACGAAACCCTTATCCACGTGCCCGCGACGAGGCAGGAATTCGATCAACTGGGACAAAGACCGCCGAGGAACATCGACGACTGCGAGGAGATGCGTCGGTGGGTCATGCGGCTGGAGCCTGGGGACGTACTGTTGAGGGAAACCTAAAGTGGTCATCGTACGCACGCCGCTTAGGGTAAGTCTGCTGGGCGGCACTAGCGACTACCCCGCCTGGGTCGAATTGAACGGCGGCGGGACCGTGCTATCGGCGACGATCGACAAGTACGTCTACACGACCTGCCGCTATTTGCCGCCGTTCTTCGAGCACCGGGGGCGGATCGTCTGGTCGGAGATCGAGCTTGTCAAATCCGTCCCGGAAATCCACAACCCTATCGTCCGCGAGTGCCTGCGCTTCTGCGGCGCGCGAGAAGGGGTCGAGATACACTACGACGCCGATCTGCCGGCCCGCTCCGGCCTCGGCTCGAGCTCGGCGTTCGCCGTTGGCCTGCTCCACGCGCTCTACGGCCTCCAGGGGAAGATGCCGTCGAAGCGGCGGCTCGCCCTGGACGCGATCTACGTCGAGCGGGAGCGCGCCGGGGCCGTCGTCGGCTCCCAGGACCAGGTGGCGGCCTCCTACGGGGGGCTGAACCGGATCGACTTCTATCCCGGCGGCGACTTCGCTGTGCGCCCAGTGACGCTCGCGCCGGAGGCCCTGGCGGCGCTGGAGGGCCGCCTGATGCTCTTCTACACCGGAGCGGCGCGGAGCGCCTCGGAGGTCGCCAGGGAGCAGGTCGCGGACGCGGAGAGGAACAGGGCCCAGGTCCGCGCGTTGCGCGACATGGCTGCCGACGCCGCTTCGAACTTAGCGTCCGGCAACCTCTCCGCCATCGGCGAGATGCTCCACGAGAGCTGGAAGCTGAAGCGCGGCCTCGGTTCTAGCGTCGGGACGAGCGCGGCGGACCTGATCTACGGCAAGGCACTCGCGGCCGGCGCGACGGGGGGAAAACTAGTGGGGGCCGGAGGTGGTGGATTTTTTTTGCTCTTCGCTCCGCCAGAGCGACAAGAAGATGTGCGAGCGGCGCTGACTGGATTCCTTGAAGTTCCGTTCCGGTTCGAGTCCGACGGCAGCCGGGTCATCTACTACGCGCCGGACGGGGAGCAAGGCGATGGGGCGGTGGCCTACCGGGGCGAGCCGTGGGCGACGGCCTGCGGGAGCGGGATGAACTGAGAAAGGCTTGCGGCTTAGAGAAAATGGAAAAGGAACTCAAGGTTGCCTGCACTGCCACTGATTTTGTCTCTCTTGATGAAATTGTTCCTCTCCAGGGCGATCTCAAAGAATTGAATAAAGTTAATTTTGAGAAGCTTAAAAACAGCCTTATCAAATACGGAGTTACTTTCCCGATTTTCCTATGGGTAAATAATGGAATAAAATATATCGTCGACGGCACTCAGCGAGATCGTGTGCTTAAAATCATGCGCGAGGATGGCTGGGGGATTCCTAAACTACCCGTCGATTTTATCGAGGCCAAAGATGAACAGGAAGCTAAGGAAAAAATTCTTTTGTTAACAAGCCAATATGGAAAAATGACCGATGAAAGTCTCTATGAATTTATCACGACTGGCAATTTACAGGCTGATTCCCTCAAAGACCTTCTAGCCCTTCCGCAAATAGATTTTGAGAAATTTTATAGAGGATATTTCGAGAATGAATCACCAGGGGCCCCAGAGCCGCAAATAGACAAAGCCGATGAACTTCAGAAAAAATGGAAAGTGAAACGAGGACAGATTTGGGAGATCGGAAAGCATCGGTTAATGTGCGGGAACTGTACTAAAATTGAAGATATGAAATATCTGATGAACGGACGAAAGTCCGATATGATCTTTACCGATCCGCCGTATAATGTTGATTATGATGGAATGCAGAATTCTAAGCAGTGGGATAAAATTGCTGGTGATCTAATGAAACCAGAAAAATTCGAGGCTTTTTTGTATGCTGCATTTTTGAATATGGGCATTGCAAGTAAAGATTCTGCCGCTGCGTATATATGTCATGCAGATAAAAGTCATGTTCAATTTAGATCTGCCTTTGAAAAAGCCGGTTACGAATGGCGAGCTACTATCATTTGGGCAAAGAATAGTCCGGCATTCAATTTCGCTCAGTATAAATATAAGCACGAGCCAATTTTTTATATTTATAAAAAGAACAGAGTTGTCAGTTGGTATGGTGACCAGACTCAGCACACGATATGGGAAGCAGACAAGGAACATGGCGACCATCCGACTATCAAGCCCGTTCCACTGATCATCAAGGCTATCAATAATAGTTCCAAATCGGAGAATATTGTTGCCGATTTTTTTTCCGGTTCTGGTTCTACTTTTGTGGCCTGCGAGCAAACTGGACGTATCTGTTATGGCATGGAAATCGAGCCTAAATACTGCGCCGTGATCCTGGAGCGAATGGCCGCGATGGGTTTGAAGCCGAAGCTCACTGCCATCCATATCCCCCCTCCGAAGAAACGATCAAAAAGTCGATAAAGTCCAACTTCTTCAATGAATTTCGCTAGTTAGCCGCCCCAAAAAATCTTCAAAAAAGGAGCCTTCCCCTATTGACTTCTCGCCCTGTAGGATTTATAATAAAATCATAAATCAGCTAGGCCGCACAGCGCGGTCAAACAAAAGGAGGTCCCCATGCACGCCGCAGACTGCATCCACTGCTACACGGAGCCCGCTGAAGGCAACCACCGCTTCTTGGTCAAGAATGCCGCGACCAGGGAATCCCGCCATGTCCTCGCGTCCGACTCCGATGCCGCGATTCGAGCCGCCCGGTGGCCGAAGGCCGACGTGCTCTTCGTCATGATGGTCCAGATGGGCGTCTCGCCCGTCGATCCGGTCAATCGCGCCGTGGCGCGGGAACGGCTCGTGGCCATGCGCACGGAGCGCGAGGAGAGTTTGAAAGAGCTACACAACGACCACGCCTTGAACGGCGTCGCCAGCAGCTCGTCCCGGCTCGCGGATGGGCAAAAAGAAGAGGAGGCAAATATGGGAAAAAGGAAAACGAAGACGCTGAAAGGCGGAAAGGGCAAAGGCTCGATTCTCGTTTTCGATCTTCCAGTGACTTCGGTTATTCGCTGGATGGGAGGAGATGGTTTCGATTTCCATGAGGTCGAGGCCGCTCTAACCAAGGCTGGCGTTTCGCGAATGCCGAGTGAGAATACGATCAGAAGCCAAATCGGGGCAGGCAAGACCGGAGAGCGCGGGGCACTCGCTAAACTGACTGTCGAGCAACAGAAGATTCTCCGCGATGCCGCGAAGCAGTATGCCGACGAGCAGAAGGCCGAAAAAGCCGAGAAGGAAACCAAGACCGAAGCGAAAGCAGCCTGATGCCTGCCGTACCCTCCCTCTCTCCGGCGAGAGGGCGGGATAGAGCAGGCTTGGAACAAAAGGAGACTGACTATGAGTCTTAGAAGCTATCTTGGGCAGGCAGTCGACGAATTCGACGCGGCCATGAAGGCCGCCGGCCTGCGCGCGAGCGATCCGCGCGTCTGCGAGTGCGGCTGCTACGAGGCGGGCCACGAGGAGGGTGGCGGGCGCTGCCTGACGAACTATCGGGGCTGCCGCTGCCGGAGGTTCGCGCCGCTCAAGCCTCCAGCGGTCAACCCGTTCACGACCGCCGCGCACTATCAGAGAGACCGCAAGGGATGCTGGACCGGGGACTAACACCGCGCCGGGCGGATGCCGGCGGAAGGACAAAGGGGGATACCGTGAAAGACAAAATCGTGTGCGATAGTTGCGGGAAAAAGCCGCGCCTTTGGAAATTCGATTTACCGGGTGGTCGATTTGTGTATGTGTGCTACGACTGCATCGCGGGGATGGTCCTAGCGAGATTCAGATAAACTCCGCAACCTCGGACGCCGGGAGAAAAGGGGAAATACCATGAAAACGCCAACTATTAACGAGTTCAAAGCCTGGGCACTAGAGCATCAAAGCCTAGCACTTGCCGTCTGCAAAGCTCAAGCCTTTGCACAATGCGAGCGGATACGGGTTGATAAGTACGTCAAGCCGATCTTCGACCGCTACGAATTCCACTCTACCCTTTGCGGAAGTACTGGCCGCATTACTGACCCCGAAAGGCTCTATCTCTGCGAGGATGA
>ERZ1292637.451-Hain-H14-01um-R3-451-length-24190-cov-5_pt1 | contig 24190 bp, 17 predicted proteins | sample MGYA00564405_ERZ1292637 | MGnify/ENA primary metagenome ERZ1292637 (study PRJEB36523, sample SAMEA6512645) | groundwater metagenome | collected 2019-01-09 | study: AquaDiva: Metagenomics assemblies of 32 groundwater samples | reverse complement strand
CGCCCTGCTTGAGCCTCCAGTTGAAGAACGCGAGCTTCGATCTCGACTCCCACCAGGAGGCATATCGATCGCCGCGGTCGCGCTTGATCGCCGAGCCCCCGAAGGCCCATTTCCTCCCGACAGCATCGCCGAGCTTCTCTTGCGCCTGGCGGAGGCGTGGCATCGACGGGAGGATCTGTCCTTCAGCGCGCTCGAGCATCGGCGCCTTCACGCCGCGCGCCTTCTCCGAGATGCGCCTGAGCTTCGCGGCTTCGTGCCCGAGCCCGCGGCGGTAGTCGAGGCGGAGGCTTTGAGCGTCCACGTCGAGAGGGATCCCGTGTTGCTTCGCGAGCTTCACGATCGGGCTGTTGGGCGCCCCGAGGAGCGCGTCGGCCTCGCGGATCTCGCCGACGACGTTGGGCATCCCGCCGGCCATCATCCGAGTGGAGTCGTCGAGGGTGTTGAGCGTGTGGAATCCAGTGACCTTCGCGAGTACCTTGCGCTTCCACATCCGGCCCATCGCGTCAACGACATCGAGGCCGGCCAGGAAGAAGCGCCCCTTCGGGCCTTTGCTGAACCTGCCGCCCGCTTCCGCCCAGGCGGCGAGCGAGGTCCGCGTGTTGTCGAAGGTGTCGTCGAGGATGTTCGCGACCTTCGCCGGGAGCCACACGGTCTGGCCGTCGATGTTTTTCGCGGTGAGGTTGTAGCCCTTCACCTTGCCCTTCACGCCGAACTGCTTTGCAAGCTCTCTTTCGAGGAACGCCTGGCCCTGGAGGCGCGAGGACTTCTCCGCGTGACCGAGCAGGATCCTGTTCACGTCGGTCTCGGCCTTGAGGTGCTGACGAATCCCCTCCGTGCTCGCCACGTCGTCGGCCATCGCGCCCATGGGGAGCCCGGCGTGCTTCACGTTGCCCACGTTCACGCGAGGCTTGAGGAACGAGGAGGTCGCGCCTGCGCCGGACACCGCGGGTTGCTTGCGAACGGTCTCCTCGAACCACCCGACGCGCGATCCGTACTTGCGCGGGAAATACTTGCCCGAGACGTAGTTCTGCGCGAGGTCGTTCGCGTCGAGCACCCCCGCCTTCACCAGCGCTTGCTGTTGGCGATCGAGGAAGTCGTCGACCCCCTGGACCCAACGCTTCTCGTCTGGCGACAGCGAGGCGATGTTCTGCTGCCACAGGCGCTTCGCGTTGTTGAACGCGGCCGTCGCCACCGGATCGTCTCCCGTCTGGACGGCCTTCACCCAATCCTCCCCGTACTCAGGATCGAGGACGTGGCGCATGATCCACGTCTGCTTCTTCGGATCGGGGGCGAGCGTGGCGAGCTGCTCGAGCTCGCGGCGTGCGGTCTCCTCCGCGATCTGCGCGTGGCCTCTCGCGCGAAGCGCGGTGCCCTCGGCGAAGCGCTCGGTGGGATCGAAGAGCTTGGGAACAGGACCGGCCTTCTTCGGGAGGAGCTTCGCCGCGGCGCCGTGCGCGGCCTGGAGCGCTTTGCGCCCCCCGTACTCCGTGCCGGTGATCGCGGCGACATCGACCCCGAGATCGCTCGCGAATGGGACATGCAACTTGGCTTGCCGAACGCCAAAGTGTTCACCCATCTCGCCGAAGGTGGTGCGGGCGAAGCTCCTGGCCTCGGTGGCGTTCGCGAAGGTGCCGAGGCTTTCGTACAGGCGCTCGAGGAGCGGGAGCGCCTCGGAAGTGCCCGCGCTCCGCTGGGCAACCATCGCCGTTGCCTTCGCGATCCGCTCGGCCTGCGCGGCGGTCTTCCCGACGCGGAGGGCTTGGCGCATCGCGGCGGCGGCCGATGTCTTCGCCGCGCCCGCGGTGCCGCCAGAGATCCACGAGAGCGGGTCCTGCACGACTCCGCGCAGGAACTTCCCCCCGCCCTCCTGCGTGGACTTGATGATGTCCGTCGCGCGCTTCATCGATGGGCGCTCGGTGGTGACGGGCTTGCCGCGAATCCTCTCCGTGGCCTCTGCGGCGAGCGCGGCGAGCGCGTCCACGCCGGCAGCGTTCGCGCCGAGGATCGCCCCGGGGACGGCGGCGATGGCGTCAGTGCCCTTGATGTGGACGTTGGCCGGGAGGCTCCCGCGCTTGGCGGCCTTCTGGATCCGCTCCTCGGTCTCCTCGGGAGAGACGTAGCCTTCGGGCCGGTAGCCCTCGAACGCCGCGCCAACGGGTCCGCGCATCGCGACGCTCTTGAGCATGTCCTTCGTGCTGCGCTCGCGCTCGAGGAGCGGGAGTTGGGCACCGACCGCGTGGCCCCTGGCTTTGTCGAGCACGTCGAGCACGACCGAGGCAGCCGCCTTCACGGGGGCCGCGCGCTCCAGTCCCGATCGCGCCGCCTTCCGCACCATGTCGCCGAGGACGCGGCCCTCGTCCGAGCCCATCCTGCGGAGAGTCGTCGCGGTCTCGCGTGAGGCTTTGATCGTGCTCTTCGCTCTCGTCTCCACCGGCCTGATCTTCTCCTCGATCTGCCGGCGGTGCTCGGGGCGCATCTTGCGCATGTGCTGGCGGGCTTCGCGGAACTCGATCGGCTGCGCGGCAGGGAGGGCTTCGGCCTGATCCTCTGCGGTCTTTTCGAGCGATTCGATCTCGGTGTCGCGGCCGAGTTTAGCGCGGAGGCGCTCGAAGACATCGGGCTCGTCGCGCTCGCCACCGGGCGCAACCTCGGTGGCGTCTCTCCCGAGCTTCAGGCGTAGACGGGCGTAGACATCCGGGTCGGCCACATCACAACCCCTGATCGATCATGCGCTCCAGTTCGAGCGCCTCTTCTTCGGAGAAGTCACGCGAATCGACGCTAAGCTGGCGGATGAGGTTGCGGATCGTGAAGTCTTGTCCGGTGCGCTTGTGGGCCTGCTGGAGCTCGAGGAGTTGATCGAGGCCGATCGGCTCGTTCTTCGCGGCCTGCGCGCGGATGGAGCGGATGAGGGCCTGATCGTTCTGAATCGGGACGCGATCGGTGTACGCCGTGCCCGCTCGCGAGCCCTGCGGACGCGGCTGCGCGATCCGCCCAGGGTCCTTCATCGGCACGACGCCCTTGAGGTAGTCCGGCCGCGGGAGCGACATGCCTTGCGCCTGCTCGCGCTCGGTGATCTCCCCAAGCTCGGCGCTGTGCTGAAGCGCCCGCGTCGACTCGACCCTGGCACGACCAGCCCTGGCCTGGGCGCCAGACGCAACGTCTTGCCCGTACCTTTGCCCGCTGAGCGTGTCGGCGCGGAACTGCGCGGTCGCCCCCCTCTCGACGGCACGCTCAGCGGCTCGTCGATCGCCAGCCTCGCGGCGGAAGGCGGCGTCGTTTCGCCTCGCCTCGAAGTCCTTGACGTAGCGCTCCGACTCCTTCGCCTCGCGGTTGCCGAGCAGGATGCGATCCTCTCCGCGCTCCTTCTCACGCTGCGCGAGGGCGGCCTTTCGCGCGCGGATTCTGTCCGCGATCGCGTAGGCGTCGAGCATGCTCGGGCGGAAGCTGTCGAAGAAGGCCGCGCCCGCGTTCTTGTACCGCGGCATTAGACGATCCTCGACAGGCCGAGAGTGATGGCGTCACCGCCGATGCGGCCAAGCGCGCCGAGTGCGGCCTCACCGAATCCGACGGAGTTGAGCTGATTCTGAAGACGGAGCAACGCCTCCTGCGCGCGCGTCTGTTGGCCGAGCATCGCCTGCGCCTGACGAAAGAGGGCTTGGCGAGTGGTGATGTCTTGCTCGAATTGCGCCGCCATAAAGAGGGCTTGCGCCTGCGTCTGATAGTGCTGTATCTGCGCTTGAAAGTTTCGCAACGCCGCTTGCGAGCGGATATTGCCTTCTTGCTCAGCTCCGGCGACTCCGGCGCGATGCGCAACCTCTGTCTCCAAGCCAATCTGCGCGCTAGGCGAAACACCAGAGCGCGAAGCCATCTCCATCTGCGCCCGCATCGCGCGAGACTGCTCGAAGGCTTGGCGCTTCTGCATGGCTCTGACCTGTTGGTCGATCGCACCCTGGTCGAGTTGTGGCACATCCGGAAGACCGGCGATGAACTGGTCCGCCTGCGCCTGGCCGTGCTCGCGCTCTGTCTGTGCCGTCTCCTCGTCGTGACGTTTGCGCGCAGCGGTCATAAGGGCGCCGAGCGGGGTGTCATCGCCCAATCCGCCGGAGGATCCCCACGCCTCTCCGCCATCCTCGTGCCAGTACGACCAGGTGCCGTCTGTATTGTAGGAGACGATGTACCCGCCATCCAACAGGCCTTGAAGAACCTCCGTCGGCACACCCAGCGTACGGGCGGCGTTTTCCATGTTCCCCGGATCCATCCCGCCGCCCTCCCGTAGCCGTGGGCCGCCGTCCTTGGCCGGCTCGCCGCCTGCCGCGGCCTCGTCCTGCTGCGCGGCCTCGTCGGTCTCTTGTGTGGTGAGCCCTTGCCCCGACGTGGCCACCCCGCCTCCGGCTGGCCTGCCAGTGGACCCCTGCGGAGCCTCGCTCTCGGACGGATCCGCCTCGGCGGTCCCGGGACGTGGGTCGAACCCCGCGCCCTTGCTCCCGAAGCCGCGAAGCCGATCGGATGTCATGGCCGCGCCGGCGCGGGCGCGGGACATGTTCCGGAGCATCTCGTTTTCCTCGGCGTTGGCCGAGCCGTGGAACTGGCCCTCGCGCTCGGAGCTGAGGCCATCGCCCGGAGGCGTGTACGAGATGGTGTTCGGCGCCCATGTCGCCGGCCCGGGGAGGCCGTAGCCGCCCGGCTGCACGTCGCCACGCACGCGCTCTTGCTCCGGCGGTGACGGGGTGCCGCGCCAGTACCCCTCGCCCGAGTACGGCTCACGCCCGCCCTCGCGCCATTCCTCGTGCGTCGAGACCGAGCGCCCGCCGTCGCCCCGCCACTGGCCGTGAGACTCCGTGCGCGCGGGGTAGCCGCCCTGCGCCGAGGTCTGGCCGGTCGTGGTCTGGACGAGGGGGTTCCACGATGTGCTCCCGGGGGCGGCGCCGACCCCGCCGACGGCGTTGTCCCGCGTCTCGGGGCCCCTGAGCGGATCGCGAGTCGAGCTGACACCGGCGAGCCGCGACGCACCCGCCGCCATGCTGACGCGCGATCCGGGTTGGCCAGCCGCCCCGATGGAGCCCGCCCCCGTTCTTGCGGCACCTGAGCCAGGCTGCGGCGCCATGCCTGGAGGCGGGGTCGTGCGCGGGTCGGCCGCCGGTGCGCCCCGCGGGTTGAACGTCGTCCCGGCGCCGGCGCCCGCTGCCGCGGTCTTCTTCCGCTTGATGTTCTGCATCGCGGCGATGGTCGTCTTCGGCTTGAGTTGGATTGGAAGCACCATGGTTCACCCCGCGACCAGCTCGGAGATACAGTAGATGAGGATGTTGAGACCGCGCAACGTCGGTGCGCCGGCCCCCGAGAGTTGGATGATCAGGTCGTCCCCATCCGCGTACTCGATCAGCGGGTTGTCGAACGGGTTGGTCTTCTCCAGCGTGAACTCGCCGCTCGTCGGGATCACTTTGTAGGTGTTGCCGAGCGTCACGGCGTTCAAGAGGATATGGAAGCGGGACTCGTTTGCCCCCGCCGCCGTGGCTGCGGCGACCCGCCCCTGGACTATGCAGATGAAGGAGCGCTTGCCGCTCTTCGCGCGAAGGGTCTGCCGCCAGAGCTCCGTAGCCGCTGTGGCGATCGCGAAGCTTGTCAAGCCGCCGCTCCATGTTGCGTCGCTGTCATACGGGACGAGATCGACCTGGATCGTGTGGACGGCGAAGCGGTCAGCAAGCTGCGTTGACAGGATCCCCGCATCGTCGTCGATGTTGTTCGTGTCGATGGCGTCGATCGCGGCTTCGAGGTCGTCGAAGTTCTGGTTCATCGCCGTCGGCGAGATCGTCGTCGCTGCGGTGAAGCTGCTGGTAACCTGGGTCATATATCCCTCGCTTCGTAGAGGTACCGCCCGGTGGCGCTGCGGAGCACGATCAACGGACTCGGGCGCGTAGAGGCGAGGAGCGTGATCCTGTCCGGCGAGGTCAACGTCGTCGGGGTTGGCGACGTTAGAAAGGCATACTGCCTGCCGACCTTCGGGAGCCCTGCGCCGGGGCAGAGAACGCGGCCGTTCGTGTTGTCGCCCGCATACCCGACAAAGTAGTGCCCATCCGCCGGGGAGAGCCTGATCTCGCGACTGAGCGTCCCTGTGATCCGGACGTAGTTCCCGGCCCCGTTGGTGACGCCACTGGCGATCTCGTCGATGAGGTCGACCTCGAAAGTAGAGCCCGTCGGGTTGTCTCGATCGATATTGGTGAGTCCGAGCCTGTAGAGCCAGATCTTGAAGTTCGTCACTGCCGCCACGTCGTCTGCAACGAGGTAGGCCGTCGTCATACGAATCGGCGCAACGAGCTTGAGCGGGACGACCTCGATCCCGAAGGCGGCGTTGATCGCGATGAGGTCCACGAAAACCGCGCTATCGGCGAGCTGGCCGGTGTACGGGAGGGTCGAGACTTCGTGAACCTCGGCCCGCGCGGCCATCGAGCGCGGCTGCTTGATCTGCCGCTCTAGCGTCTTGAGTCGGCGCTCCATGTCCTGAAGGTTGAGGCTCATGGACTGCGCCTCCCGCGCTGCCCGCGCTGCCGGCAATAGAGGACCGCGCCCATCATTCGCCACGGCACGCCGCCGAGCGTCGTTTGCGTGACTGAGAGCGGATCTGACCAGTCCGTTCCGTTGACCGTTCCGCCTCCCCGGATCTCGTACTGGAACTGGTGCCCGTGCGACGGGGGGACGTTCTTCCGGACGGTCTTCTCGCGCGCATCCGCCCACGTCGCCGTGTTCCAGACGCCCGTGTTCCACACCGCTTGGCCCGAGGTCATCGCGATCGCGTCGTTCAGGCTCGAGGTCTCGTGCTTGTCGACGAAGCTGCGGATCCCAAGGCTCGTCGAGCCGATGTCCCGAAGCGCGAGCGTAATCCCGACGAAGCTCGACTCGCTGTCGCCGAAGGGCCGGACCGCAACCGACCTTGCACGGTCGTTGACGGTGCTGCCGTCATCCGTCCCAGCGCTGATGAGCGTCTGGATGTAGCCGTCGTTGGTCCCGATGAGCAGGCGCTCTTTCCCGCTAGGCGAGTAGTCCGTCGCGAGGAAGGACACGTCGAACGGCGCGCTCCAGACCCACCACGTACCCCGCACCCAATCGAAGACGATCAAACGGTTGAGCGTGGCAGATCCCGCGCTCGGGACCGCGAGGATGTACCAGTTGAGCGAGCGCATGACCGTCGCGACGGCCCACTCCAGCTTGTTGGTGTTGACCCCGCCCTCGATGAGGCGCGCGTAGTCGTCGAGCGCCTCTTGCGGTTCGGCCCCGGTGTAGATCCGAACGCCGTCAGCCGAGGGGCCGATCAGCGCCGAGGAGCCGCGAATCGTGATCTTCGAGACGGCCGCGTGCGCGACGAAGCCGATCCCCTGCGACGCGGGCCGGAACGCGAACTGCCCGTTGTCGTCGGGCGGACCCGCGTCGAAGACCGCCGTCGGCGTGAAGGCGATCAGCCTGTCGTTGAGTGTTGCAAGTCCGCGAAGCTCGCCGTTATCCGAATCACGAATCGGAAACTCGTAGAGCCTCGGCCAGATGTTGTTGGCCCCGCCTGGCGCGCTCCAGTAGACGGTGCGCTCCTGCTTGTTGCCGATGACGAAGCGGCCCATGTAGTCGACGATGTACTCGCCGACTGGCACCGACTCGCGGAGCTTCGAGAGCGGATTGATCTCGACATCGCCCTCGTCTTCCCCGCTCGTCCCCTCGTCGGGGAGCTTTCCCGTCAGGTACTCCGCAACCGAGCTTGTCGAGTCCGCCGAGAGCTTCCGGAGCCGCCGACCGTCGTACGAAAGCACCGGCCCGCGGCCGTTCGTCATCACGAGCGAGCGCGTGATCGTGTCGTAGGCCGCGCTCCACCGTCGGCCGGCGTCGATCGTCCACCGGCACTCCTTCGAGAGCTCCATGTTGACGAGCGCGCCGGATGCAATCCCGCTTGCGGGGTCCGGCGAGTACGGGCGGCCCTCTTCGAGGATCAGCTCGCTTTCGCCCACGGTCGTCGAGTGCTGCCGGATCTCGTAGTCGATCCCTTCGAGGATCGCGCGCGAGGCGGGCTTCAGGATCGCGAAGCGGTTGGTGGCGTCAGGGGCCGCAGCGAAGGCGTCGTAGACCGTGAGCACATCGCCCGCCGCGTGCGCCCTGATCTGGCGGTGCGTGTTCGTGGTGATGCCGCCGCCGCTCGTGGTCGTGACGCGGAGCAGGCAATGCTCGAACTCGTTGGCGACGGCGGCGAGGCCGGTGAAGGTGAACGAGGTGGAGGTCGAGCCACCTGCCGCGGTGAGCGCCTGCTTGACAGCGGCGCCGACGAACTGCCCGGCCGTGGGCTCGTCGGCCGCGTTGTTGAACCACCGAAGCGGCGCGGGGTCGCTGCCGTACGCGGTGGGCTTGAGGTGCTTCAGCCGATCCGTCGTGCCGATGTACCCGCTGATCGTCCCGGGATCGTCCCACGTCGGCATCGAATAGCGGTCGTAGGTCCCCGCGCCCTCGTCCTCGACGATCCGAAGTACCTTCGTCGCCTTTCGGGCCTGGCTGATGGCGCCGATCTGCGCGCCCCTCTCCTGCCCGCGCTTATCGAAGCGATCGGAGCAGACGATCCAAACCTTGCGCGAGCCGAGCCGTACCGGGAAGAGCCCGTTGACCCCGACGAGGTGAAATGCCCGAAGGCCCGGCGCCGCGATCGAGATCGTGCCCGAAAGCAGGCTTGCGGTCGCCGCGTCCGTCGCGAGCACGAAGTCGATCCGCACCCAGAAGCGCGTCACGGTGTCGACAGCAACGGACGACCACCCGCTGATCTGCGCCGAGCGGTGCCAACTGATCGTGCCGTCGCGCATCATCGGCTGAAGGAAGTCCGCCGCCGCAGACGAGGCCTTCCGCGTCGTGTCGCGAAACCACGTCATCTCGGTCCACGTCCCGACGCCCGTGGAGAAGTAGCAGCGGAGCTTCTTCGACGAAGAGACCGTCCCGCTCGCGGTCAGGATCGACACATCGATCCCGTCGAACACCTCGGCGCACCCGACGTAGATCCGATACGCGCTCGCGGCCGTGATCGTGCCAGCGCGATCCGGACGGTCGACGTACGTGTCCGCGGCGGGGTTGCTCGCGGTGCCGAGCTTCATGTACGCGTCACCCGCTGGGAGCAGGTGCGGCGCGGCCTGCCCTATCGAACGATACGCATCGCGCCGGCGCAGGTCCCCGTCGTCGCTGATGACATCGATGCCATCGACGATCTGATTCGGCCCGGCTTCACGCTCGAACCGATTGATGCCGCCGGTCATCGCCGACAGCGGGACGGAGAGGTAGCCGCGCATCCACGTCCTCGGCCATGCTCACTTCGTCGCGGGGGTGAGCGTCTCGCGCGTCTTCTTGAGCTTGTCGATGTCGGCTTGAAGCCGCTCGATCTCCTGCTGCATGTCCCGCGTGATCGTGTCGGCGTCCTTCTGGAGATCCGACGAGAATATCAGCATCTTGTCCTCGCCCAACTCGTCGCGCTGCCGCTTCTTCATGTCGCCTTGCTTGAGGCGCGCGACGGCATCCGCGGGCAGATCGATGTAGTTGCGCTTGGGCGTGGCCTTCTCCTTCTTCGGCACGACCTTCGAGCCGGAGACCATCATCTTCTGGCCGCTTCGGAGCTGCTGCTCGAACTGCGTGGGGACGGTCTCCATCACCCAGGTCCCGCCGTCCTTCGGGGGGACGCACCAGGTCTTCCCGCCGTAGGCGAAAATGAAGGGCTTGTCGCTTGGGTTGTACGTGCGCTGTTTGTCGGCCATCTCAACTCACTCCTGCTCGACGCTTCGCGATCCGCTGCGGACCGCGCTGCCGAAGGCAAAAAGATCGGAACTGCTCCTCGAGCTTCATGTGGCGGGCTTGCTGCTGAAACGTCGCCTCGTCGTCCCGCGACAGAAGCCGCATCGCGGTCCCGAGGGCTGCGAACTCCAGCCACCGCGGGGAGAGGGGCACGCTGTCCGCCGCAACGCCGACGACGTAGGGCGTGGCGATGTACCAGATCCGCAGCGTCAACGCCTCTTGCGGAATCGGCACGATCTGGATCCGCCAGGTCGTCGCGTTCGTCGTCTGCCCGAGGAGCGTGTAGCCGTAGTGCTGCCGAACGCCGGCGGGCGTGTCGCTCGGGTTGTAGTCGCTCATCTCCTGAATGGAAACGAAGCGAAGCTGGATCGGGTTGCTGCTGTTCGTGTAGTCGTCCACGCGGACGATGTGCTCAGCGGCAACCCCCGAGGGCAGATCGTTCGGGCTCGTCCCCGAGTACGAGAGCGTCGTGTTGAGGAGCGCCTCCCCCGCGTCGCGGAGGTGCATCTCGTTGCCCATCCAGAGGAGCTGGAAGTTGAGCGCCCGGTCGACCTCGGAGGCTGACCAGCGATCGCCCTCGGTGTCGCCGACCTCTCGCTGGATCAGGGTCCGAAGCGTGGTGACGGTCTCGGCGGTCTGACGGGAGACGGTCACTTCGCACGCACCAGCGCCGCGCGCTCGAGCGCGGCCTGCCGAGCGCGGCGCAAGTCCTCGGTGATGTCGATGGAGTGGTCGGTGGACTCGGCCGGGATCGCCTCGGGCGCGAGCTTGGGCAGGAGGCGATCGTTTACGGGGGGCGCCATGTCTGCCGCAAGTCGCCTTGCGTGCGCGGCGATCTTCTTCTCTTCGCTCACGCCATCCTTCGTGAACGCGCGCTCCTCCTCCGTCCGCGGATCGGCGCGGAGGCGCTTCCTCTTGTAGAGCAGGAAGCCTTGCGCGTCCCTGACATCCTCGACATCCCAGAAGCGCTCGTCCTCGCGGATCTTCGGCGTGCAATCGTAGGACTGCATGCGTTGGCCGCTGCCGTAGAGCCGGTTCGCTTCGTTGACCTTCGCGTGGAAGTAGTAGCTGAAGAGGTCGTGCTCGAAGGCCTCTTGCGTGCACTCGGCGTCACGCTCGCGCTTGAGCTCGAGACCAAGGAGGTAGCGCACGATCTTGTCGGGTCCGCCCGAGCGCCCGAACTCCGCGTTCTCCATCGTCCACTCGAAGTCCCTGCGGTTCGGGAGGCGGTAGTTGCCGATCAGGCCACGGAGGTTGTCGTAGCGGTGATCGTCCGTCTGGAGGTCTTCAGGGAGATAGCCTCGGCGGACGCTCTCGGGGTCGTGGATGATCCGAATGAGCCCCCACGAGTTGTGCCCGTACTTCGACGGCGCCTCCATCTCCCAGATCGCCCAGCGCCGAAACCACGGATGGAAGGCGAGCTTGAGGCGCTTCTCGACGCGCGCGTAGTCGCCGAACACGTCGTAGAACGCGGCGAGCACATCGGCGGGGATCGGCTGCTTGCAGAACTCCTCGGGGTCGAACCGAGGCCGGAAGATTTCGGGGAAGCGCGCGACCTTCGCGACCCTCTGCATCCCCGTGTTCTGGTCGTAATGCGCCTCGACGCTGTTGTGTTCGAGCGCGCCCCTGGCGTGGCGCTTCGGCAGATGCCGAGGGCGCGGCTGTCCGGGGGGAGGGGTGGAGCGATCGAACCTTTCATGCGGCTCGAAGTCCTCCCGCTTCTTCGGCGTGGTCGGCTCGGTCGGCCGCTGCATCGGTCCTCTCGTGTTACGCGGTGATGGCGCGCGTGTTGAAGGTCAGATCCTCGATGAGGAAGTTGGCGAACGGCCGGACGCAGTTCACGTTGCCGCTCTTGTGGTAGATGTCCTCGCTCTGGTCGTAGTCGGGAACGAAGCGCGAGCCGTCGTTTTCGAGCGGCCCGTACGGGCTCTCCTCGAAGTACTCGAGGCTCTCGCTGTGGACGCCGAACACCGACCCGGGCGGGCACTGCCAGTGCGCGATCCACGAGACCGTGTGGTCGCCCGCGGTGAACTGGAGCGTGGCCTCGTATCCGGTCTTCGTCTCCTGCATGGGGCCGAAGCGACGGAAGTCCGAGTGCTCCTTCACGACCTCGCGGATCTGGCTGTACTCGCAGAGCATCTTGTCCGGGGCGTTGTTGTCGCCCTCGGTCATCGTCCGGTGGATCATCAGCGTGGCGAGGGCTTCCTCCCACGCGCGCTGGCTCTCCGTGTTCGTCGAGCGCAGGCCGCTCGCCTTCGTGTACGTGGTCTTCGAGAGGCCGAGGACGTGGCTGTAGAACTGCGTCCCGCGGATGAACGAGTCGAGGCCGTTCATCGTGAAGAAGAAGCCGTCGATGTCGGTGCCCGCGGTGTACTCGCCGTCGTTGCCGGAATCGTCGTTCTGCCGCGAGGCGTACGGGACGATGATGTCGCCGACCGCTGGGGTGTAGCCGGTCGAGACGAGGGCGACGATCGTCGCGAGGGTCGATCCTCCGCTTACGGTGGCCGCCGTCTCCAGGGTGACGGCTGGGTTCACGAGGTCCGACAGGTCAATGGAGTCGATCCGGACGATGTTGTCGCTCGTGTTCCACGAGACCTGTGTGGAGCCGTCGCCATACGGGGCGCCGTTGACGCCATCGGTGGTGTCGATCCAGCCGATGTCCTCGTTGGCGCGCAGGTACCAGCCGCCGTGCTTGTAGGCGTTGGTCGCGGTGGTGACGCCCGAGGTCCGGCTGTTTCGGTCGTAGAGTTGGATGATTGGCGTGCTGAAGGACTCGACGATGTCCTTGCAGTCGTAGTACCCGAGGATGCCCTTTCGGACCATGTTGATCATGAACTGCTGCCTGGCGTCCTTGACCTGTTGCTTCGGCTGCTTGAGCCACGCGGCCTGCTTGCCCATGCGCGCGGCACGGACGACCTGGCCCGTCTGCCGGGTGCGCGAGTAGAGGTCGCGCGCGATCAAGCGCGGGTTCACGTACGCGCTCGTGCTCGGGGCGGGCAGGAAGTACCGCTCACCCGAGGACATGCCGGCGGACTGCGCGAGGTCGGTGACGAGGCAACCGACCCGCGAGACGCCGCCCATCTGCCCGACCTTCCGGAAGAGCATCTTGGTGAGCTCGCCGGTCTCGTTGTGGATCCAGTATTCGTTGCGGTCCGCCCAGATGGTCTTGAGGGCGTTGGCGTCGCTTGATCGCGATGCTCCGGCGATGGAGCCGATTTCTCTGGTTCCTACGATCGTGGGCATTCAGGTCTCCTCAGTTGGCCGAAAATAGTCGGCTCTCGAGCTCGTCGATGGGGATGTCTTTGAGGCTCCTGCCGTGGCCTGTGGCCTGGCCGGACATCGCGGCGGCCTTGAGCATCTGCTCGCTGGGCTTCGGGCGGGCGGGTTGGGCGTTCGGCTTCGGGGCGGGCTTCGGGCTCGTCTTCCGGAGCTCCGCGATCTTCGACAGGAGCGCCTTGTACGGCTTCACCGCCTCGGCGATCGCGGCCTTCTCGTCGGCGCCCTGCGAGCGCCAGTAGACCGCGGCGTTCGTGATCGCCTCGGTGGTCTCGGCGTCGAGCTCGCCGTAGGGGGCGAGCGTTCGCTGGACGCGGGGCACGATCGCGGCCCGCGCCTGGAGCGCGGCGGCCTGCTCGTAGAGCGCCTGGTTCTGCTGTTCGAGCCGCGCGAGGCGCTCGCTCGTCTGCTTGTTCTCGATGAGCCGGTCCCAGCGATCCTTGAAGGCGACGATCGTGGTCTCGTTGATGGGCCAACCCGAGCGGGTCATCAGATCGTCGATCTGCTCGTAGGTGAGCTCGTCGGCGGGCGGGGTCCGCGTCTGCGTCTGCTGCCGCTGCTGCGGCCGGAGTTGCTCGAGCATCTCCTTTTGCTGCCGCGCGAGCTCGGCGAGGATCGCGGTCGCGTCGAGAGGCTCTGGCGCCTCGGGCTCATCTTCGATCGCCTCGGCGACCTCGGGAGTGGCGGCCTCCTGGCCGTCGGCGGCCGGCTGTCCCGCCTGAGCCGGATCCTCGCCCCCTGGCGCCTCCTCGCGTAACCCGAGCTCGGTGATCAGCTCGTTGAGGATGCCGCTCGAGTCGGGCTCGTTGGCGTGCATCCGCTCGGCGACCCCGCCGACGAGATCGTGGACCTCATCGATCGAGACGCTGTTGAGGTCGAGAGGCTTCGTGGGCGGCGCCGCGTCGGCCAACTTTTGCACCGGCGGAGGTGCTTGCATCTCCGATGGTGCTGGTTGTTCGCCCGGGGCGCGCTTCTTCGCCACGGGATGACAGCTAGCACGAAGGCCGATTGTTGCGCAAGTTGCGCAAATCAACGCCAGCCGAGACCGCCGCGGTCCACTCTCTTGCGAGGCCGATGGGATCGCCGGCGCCCAACAACTCTGACAGCCTTTCGCTGAAGCGGAACCACTCGCCGTGGATCCGGTCGCCCCGCATCACAAAATGAAGCATTCGCTCGTCGTTGGAGCCACCAGAGATCGAACGATACACCACTAAGGGGACATGGTTCCCGGCCTGAAGCTGGCGCAGGCGCCACCGCACTCCTTTGGTCGTAAACCCGATCTTGCACGCCGCGCGGTCGTCCGGGCCGACGAAGTAGACCGTCCCATTGTCGCCGCCGCAAGCCAGAAGCAGCGCCGACGCTTGTAGTGGCGTGGGGAGATTTTTGTTGAACCCGCTCCGCGGCGCAGTGCTCTGGTTGTTTTGAAGCGTCGTGATGTTGGCCGCGGAGGAGGCTGCGCGCCGCACACAAGCAAGCAAAAGGCGGACATGCCAAAGATTCCGAAGACCGGGGTGGCTGAGCGCCGATAGGCATCTGTCGTCCCCAAGGGCCCGGAACGCCGCCAGAACGGTCGCTTCGCCGTACCCAAGCTCAGCAGCGATCGCTGGCACGAGCGATGGGTCGAGTCGACGCAGCGCGTCGGCCGTGAGCGGTCCGGAGCCCATCCGGCCCGATTACGCGGTGACGACGGTGGCGCCGGAGTCGAGCGGCCAGTACCAGAGCTCCCAGGCCGTCGCGCCGGTGTTCGTCGCCGAGGTCTGGATGTTGATGGTCCCCTCGGCGAGGATCATGCCGCCGCCCACCAGGGCGTTGAAGCACACGCCCGAACTCTGCGGTACGAGCGCCGTTCCGTCGCCCTCGACGAGGTAGAGCGTGCCTGCTTCGTCCGCGTTGATGTCGACCACCGACGCCAGCACGATGTCTCCGCCGACGGTCGTCACGAGGTTGACGGACAGGTTGCACGCCTGCGCCTGCACGACCGTCGTCACCTCGCCGGTCATCAGCATCACCAGCACGCGTCCGCCCGCGACGGTGAAGATGTTCTGCGTCGTCGACGCCGGGAGCGTCGCCAAGGTCTTGTTGACCTTGAGACCGTAGCTCGGATGGAACACCACCGACGGCGTGACGCCATCGAAGCCCACGGCATCGACGAGCGACTTGTTCGCCGCGAGGCTGGTGCCCGTACCGATGTTGACCGCTTCCTGGATCTGCTCCAGCCGTTCGAGCACGCTGCCGTTCTCGTTCGCCGCGACGAGCGTGGAGGCGAAGGTGTTGTTCGCGCTGTCCGCGCCGATCGCGCCGAGCACCGAGGCCGCCGCGTCGGTGACGGTCGTCCCGTCCGTTCCGAGCGCGTCCACGAGCGACTTGTTCGCGGCGAGAGCTGTGCCCGTCCCCTTATTGACCGCCTCCTGCACCTGCTCGAGCCGCTCAAGCAGGCTGCCGTCCTCGTTGGCGACGACGTTGGTCGAAGCGAAGGCGTTGTCCGCGTCGTCCACGCCGATCGGGTTCGTGACCTGATCTTCGAGATCGAGCGGGACGATGAAGCCCGGCTTGTCGATCGCCATCTGGCCCCAGTTGCCGGCGCAGAAGAGCGAGCCCGGATCGAGGATGCTCGCCGCGGTGTCGGCCATCAGGAAGTTGCCGACGCACCAGCCGGTGCAGGCCGAGACCAGCTCGATCGCGTGGTCGCCGGTCTGCATGTTCCGAACGGCGTTGCCCTCGATCCTGAGCTCGGTCAGGATCTTCCCCGTCGGGTTGTGGATCCCGGCGTCGGCGAAGTCGCCGATGATGACGTTGCCCGCGATCACGCAGCCAGCCGCCACCTCGTCGAGTCCGATCGCGTTGTTGGCGCCGACCGACATCGACGTGAAGACGTTATTGAAGATTTTCGTCCGGTCGCAGGCGTTCGCTGCGCCGCCGTTGACATCGATCGCCGTGAGCCACTGCTTCGTGGTCGAGGTCCCGCGGAACTCGCACGCGCTGATCTCGCAGTCGTTGTCGTTCACGTCGATCATGATCGTCTGACCGTCGTCGTCGCAGACGAAGATGAGGTTCCTGATCGTGACGTTGGCGGCGCCGACCGCGAGGGTCGCGGCGTCGTCGGTGCCCGTGAACGTGACGAATGGGCGATCCTCGCCCTGGCCCATGCCGATGATCGAGATGCCTGCGATGTCGCAGTTGATGCCAGCGGCGCCCGTGGGCGTGTCCGTGTGCCCGGGGCTGACGAGGATGATGTCGCCGCGGTTCGCGGTGCACTTGCCGATCGCGCCGTCGATGGTGGCGAGCGGGTAGCTTCGATTCGTGCCCGAGTGGTTGTCGTCCGCGCCGGTGGTCCCGTCGTCGACGTAGAAGGTCTCGCCGTCAGTGAGCGGGATCCCCTCGCCGACATCGGCGCCGCCGCCGCCAGAACTCCCGCCGGTGACGGGAACACCGCCGACGGTCAGGGGTCCGAGGATGTCGACGCTCTGCTTGAAGAGCATCGGGGCGTTCCATCGCATCGTCATCGCGTACTCCTCTGCGCCAGGGGCGCGGCGGTCACCCGCCAGAGGTTATTCTGTTCAGGCGAGAGAGTCGCCGATTTGCGCATGAAGCGCAAGTCGGGCCGTGTTCACGCGGCCTCTTCCATCTCCGGCATCGCCGGCTGATTCTCGGCTGCGTCGGGCGGGTTCGGGTAGGCGCCGTGCCCGCCGTCGGGGGGCGAGCGCATGCCGTTGGGCTTGGGTGGCGGAGCGCCTCCGTCGGGACCCGCGCCACCTCCGCCCGTCGCGAGGCTCTGCTCGTAGGCCATCGCTTCGAGCTGCTCCGTCATCAGCATCTCGTGCTCGCCAGCGTGATCGTCGATCATGGCCTGCCCCTCGGGTGACAGATCGAAGTAGCGCTGCGTGACGCGGAAGTAGTTGTGGCTCTCGAGGTGGATCGCGTGGTCGTCCTGCGGAAGCGCGTGGATCTCGGCCATCGGATCGGCGATGAGCGCCGTCTCCTCGGCGAGCGCCCGGTTTCTGTGCGCCTCGTTCCAGTCCGTCGTCGAGCGGTCCTCGTAGTCCATCTCGAGGATCTGGCGAGCGCGCTTCGACTCGGGCCGGTCGTCCATCGCGCCGAGGTTGAAGAGCTCCGTGACCTCGGCGAAGCGAAGGGCGCGGCTGTTCGGGCGGGACGAGAAGCCCTCGACCGCCACATCGGCGTCGAGATCGTAGTCGTCCCGCTTGAAGATCGTGTTCATCCAGCGGTTGTTCTCGCCGAAGAGGCGGATCATGCGTCCGTCCTCGTAGAAGTCGCGCGCGAGCTTGAGGCAGGCCTGGAGCACCATCCCGATCGCCTGGCGGAAAAGGTGGATGTCCGGCTCGTGGACGCCCTGTTGGAACTCGTAGAGGTACGCGAGCGCGCGGCCCGAGTCGTAGCCCTTCGGCGGTTCGCCGCGGGAGATGTCCGAGTACGTCGAGATCGTCTGGAGGACCGAGACGAGTTGATCCTCCATCGTGAACATCGACTGCGGGACATCCGGCACGTTCATCCACTCGGGCCTGTGGCCGGCGTTGTAGTCGATGATCTCGCCAGCCATGTCGCTGAAGAGCGCACGGTCGATGCCCGACATGTTGTCGTTGAGGAGCGGAGGCGAGAGGATCTTGTCCATCCACTCCCGGCGCTTCGAGGCGTTGAGGTTGATCGTGCGCTGAAGCGGCAGGATGTCCGCAACGAGCCCGTCCGGGTACAGGCCCGATGGCGCGATGTTCTGCCCGAGCCGGAGGACCCACGGCCATTCGTAGGGCAGCGGTCCGAGCGCGATGATCACGTCGCCCGAGAAAACGAGGAGCCGGCCGCCCGGGTACTCGTTCGTGGGCTTCTCCCAGAACTCGACGAGCTCCGCGAGCTCGTTCGACTTCGCCCGGCTCGACCCGCGCTGCGTGCCGAGGTGATCGTAGCCGCGCCCGTCGTTTTCGAGCGTCTCCCTGTCGTACCAGCCCTGATGCTGGGTCTGGTAGACGGTGAAGCGATCCTCCGTGCTCTGGCCGAAAATGTCCTCCTTGAACTGGTCTTGGAGGAGCCCGACCGGCAGCAAGCTCTGATGGCAGACGTAGCGCACGTCCTCGGAGCACTTCGCGTGCGGGTCCGCGAGCGCGGACATGATGTCCACGAACTTGACGCGGATGTCGCCCTCGCGGCGGTACTCGAAGCGCTGGATGCCGAAATCGTCCACGTCGGGCTCGCCGGTCTTGGGGTCGGTCTTCGGTGTGTTCTGGAACGGCCCGCGGTTCGGGTCCCAAACGACCTTGAGCCACGCGGCCCCGTGGATCGCGGCGGCGACTTCGCAGCGGACGATCTGCTCGTACGGAACGACGGCATCGGCGCCTGGCCGGACGAAGGAGCGCAAGAGGCGTTGCGAGGCCTTCGCTCGCGCGATCGCCATCGGGTCGTCGCTCGTCGAGATGGCCTCTGGGTTCGGGAGGTTTCGGAGCACGTCGGCGACGGCGGTGCGCACGGTCGGCCGGACGTAGTTCAGAACCTCGCGCGCCTCGTCGAGGTCGAAGGGCGTGGTGACGTGGCCGAGCGGGCTCGTGGTCCCCCACTGCCATCCCTTGTAAAAGGCCATTCGCTCGTTGAGATCCTGGCGTCGCCAGGACATCGCGGAGACGGCATCCTCGTAGAGGTCTTGCGCCTCGTGGAGCATCTCCTCGGCGCGTGCGCGGGAGAGAGCCATCAGGGCTTGCCTCTGTATGGGGTTGAGCAGGGGCACTTCTCGATGTGCGGGGCGACACCAGCACTGCAACGGGGACAGATCCACCCCGTCGCGAACGGCGACCAGGCCGACGGGACGCTGTACTGTTCACCGACCCGGATCGGGATCGCTGGTGCGGTGATGGTCGTGACCCAGCAGTGCTTGGCGCATCCGCCGGTGATCTGCGCGCACTCAGGACAGGCTGGATCGACGGCGGAGACCGTGAAGCTGCCGGATTCCATCGGGTCAGCTCGAAGGATCCCGGAGGGTGGCGCCGCTGTTCCGCTTGGAGCCCGGACGCATGCGCTCCTCGATCCGGGCGCGGATGAGGGGCTCTTCGAGATCGGCCTTCCGTTCGAGAAGGGCCATCTGCCGCTTCTTCAGCTCGTGCTCCTCCAGCCAGAGTTGACGCGGGAGACCCCCGAGCGGGGAGGCCTCTTTCAGGTGCTCCAGCATCCGGGCCTCGGCGTCGAGGGCTCGTGCCTGGGCGCCGCCGAAACCCCGGACCAAGACGAAGACCGTGACAGGGAGGAAAAGGAGCGCGGTGACCGTGATCGCGACGAGCGCCCAGAGCACGGGCGCAGGTTGTCATGGTTTGCGCTTCAAGCGCAAGTCAGGTGCGGATCGGTCTGGATCTTGTCGCGCCCGGCCGCCGTGATCCTCCAATCGCCGCGGCAGCCGCAAGTGCAGCCGTCAACCAACCCCTGTCGATGTCCTTGGCCTGCATCCGCCCTCTCACGGTCCGTCTCCGTCCTCGTCCTGCAACTGCATCCCGACCTCGATCCCGCGCGTGTGGCGATGCCCGGGCACGCCCGCAATCCGGGTTGCGACATCCGGTCTTTCGGCGGTCGGCGGTCGGCGGCGGCGGTCACGCTTGTCCGCGAGTAGCGACTGAGCCCGTTCCCGCCAGTCCGCCGGGCTAATCGCCACGATCGCCGGTGGCGGGATCGGAAGAACCTCCTCCGTCCCGTCCGGGTAGTGCGCTGTCTCGCTCATATGGACGAGGCGACCTTGCCGCTTCTCGTAGATCGAGTGAATGTCGACCGTTGGTTCCGCGCTGACGACCGTCCGCATGTGCCCGTCGATGACGACGCTTCGGCCGATCCAGTTCTCGATCTTGCTGCCAGGCATCGGCCCGAAGCTACTCCCGCCGACGGGCGCGGGCAAGGCTACAGCCGGATCTTCATCGCCCGTGCAGCCTCGGCGACGCCCGCACGCCTCAGGCGTCTGGGTTAGCGGCAAGCCCAGCCTTGCTTCGGTAGGTCTCCCACGAGACGTGATTCCAACAGTGCGCGAGAGCTTCGATGTCGTTCCGGTTTTGCTGAACGACCAGCCGGACGAGATGGCTCCGGATCTCCGTCTCGAGATCCTTGAGGCCGAGCCCGCCCTTGTACGCCTTGAATAGGAAGGCTTGGAGCGGGTGTTTGGTGGCGACGGTCTGCGCAAAGACCGGAAGCGTCATGCCGTCAGTTAGTGCCTCCTGCGCGATGCGGTGGGCGGCCCGCGCCGACTCGGCGACGCCCGCCCAGAAGGCCGTTTCGAAGTCATTGACGCTCTGGACATCGATCGGCCGGAGCCGCGACTTGGCGTCGTCGAGTTCCCCACCGACGATGAGCCGGATCATGGTGCGGTTCGAGCGGAGGAGGTCGAGGGTCTTGTGCACTTTCAGATAGGCGTCCGCCTTGATCTTGAGCATGTAGCCGTCGTGGAAGCGGACGACGAAGCCCTCGGTGTCCTGGAGCCCGCGGACGTATTTCTCGAAGGCGGCCCGATCCCCTGTGTCGAAATCGAAGACCTGAACGACATCGACGCCGCCCCCGAGCGCCGCCTCGCGCATCTCCCTGTATGGGACATAGGCGCCTGTGCGGGTGTTTCGGATCCCGGTCAAGACGAGGCGATCGATCGGATAGTCGATGACGATCCGCATCTTCCGCGAGCACCACTCGAAGATCGGCGTGTAGCCGCTATCGACCCAGAAGCGAGCCCATTCGATCAGGTCTGGTCGCGAAGCGGCCCATGCATCGACTTGCTGGCTGACATCGGTCGGCCCCGCTTTGGTTCCGAAGATGATCCGATTATCCCGAAGCAGCGGACGGATCATCGATCCGTCGAGCTTTTCGAGGATAACGTGCGGCTTGTCTCGGAAGTGCGGCTCCTCCTCGGGTACTTCGCCGAGGTTGAAGAACTTTTGATATGGGCGAGAGAGTGGAGCGTTCGGTTCGGTCTCGTCGAAGATCAGCCCGCGGCACTCTCGCAAGACGGTGGCGTGCGGGCCGGTGAATAGTCCTGGGTGGGCGTAGGCGTAATTGAAGACGATCAACCCGTCCCGAGACCGCTCAGTGAACGGCGTGCCGCCGATCTCGTCGTTCTTGGAGCGGACAGCTTCGCGAACAGCCTGCGTGGTTAGGGCTGGATACGGATCCGTCGTCATGCGCCGGAGCCTATCACAAGCGAATCTTCATGGAACGAGCGGCCTCGGTGACGCCCGCCCGCTGTTTGTCGTTCCTGCGCTGCTTCCTCGACCTTGCCGCCTGCTGAAGCGCGATCTTCTGCATGACCGCCTTCCAGATCACGGCGGACGCTTTGTCCTCCCCGGCCGGCTCGTGCTTCTTCGCTGCCTCCGCAAGCAGCCTTGCACTCGGCATCGGGTGTGTGCGGTGACCGAAGAATGCAAGCGCGGTTGCAATCACCGCGTCGTCATGCTCGCCGGGCGGCGCCGTGTAGCGCGGAATAGACGATCTGCCGGCGTCGTCCGTCTCGAAGATCACATGCTCGCCAATGTTGACCTCCGAGCGCAGGATCAGCTCGCCGCCCTGGAGCGCGCTCTTCGTGTACGAGACGATCAGCGCCTTCAGGTTGTTCGTGGTCTGAAAGCCGAAGCGGAACGACTCCTGGCTCTCGGCCTTGTTGGAGATCAGATCCTCGGTCCGGCGGTGGTAAATGAAGGGATAGCGGTTGTGGACAATCCGCAGGCAGGCCGCGACCCCGCATCCACCCATCGCCTCGGGCACGATGTACGCCGTGTTGTACCACTCGGCGAGAAACGTCGTGAGCTCGCCGACGGCCTCCTCGGTGAGCTTCGATCGGAAGAACGCGGCCTCTTCGCACACGGTCCCGTCGGTCCGGTCGAGGACTACGGCGACGGACCAGTCGCCCTTTCGGAGTCCCTGCGCAACATCGAGGCCAATCGTGTACGCATGCCCCGGGCGCGGGCGCTTCCAGACGATCAGGTTTTCGCGTCCCCTGCGCACGGGCTTCGGATCGTGGTCGGCGGAAAGCTCCCAGCACCCCTCGGGCGTGAGGCCCTTCGCGCGGAGGAGCATCCTTCTTAAAGGACGTGGGTCGAACCATTTGTTACCGGTGCTCTGGAAGGCCTCTTCCAGCGTGGCGGGAAAGTTCTCCTCGAAGAACTGCTCGGGCGGCAGGCCCTTCTTGTTGCCCTGGCACTCGGAAGCGATCTTCTGGCGCCTCCACTTGATCTGCTCCGTCGTGATGTCGGGGAAAGCTTTTCGGAGCGCACGCTCGTGGTCGTCGAGGTTCGCTTCGATGTGTGTTCGTTCCCATTCCGTGGCGGGTGCGCGAAAGCCAGGATCTTCGAGCCACGAGAGGAAGCAGATGAAGTACCCGTTCCACTTGTCGAGGGTGTCGGTGTCGCGCTCGTCGAAGGCGCGGATCGCGTCGTCGACCCGCAACGCGCCTTGCACGCGCCCGTAGAATCCGCCCTGCGGCCCGTTGCCCGTCGACTCCTCGAAGACCCAATGGTACTTCGGCGCCGCGACGAGGGCCTGGTTGACCTCGGCGTAATCCTCGTACTTCGACGACTCCGAGAAGTGGTGGAGATCGAACTGGTCGCCGACCGCGGAGTCCTCGCCGCCGGCCGTCATCACGCGCATCTGCGATCCACCCCATCCGGGGAGCGGGGAGTCGTTCTGGAAGATGTGCCCGCGGAGCCCGGAGTAGTCAGTCTGGGGGCGGTACTCGAGCCTCTTCGGGTTCCAGTTCTTCCAGAAGTCGCGCGCGTACTTGTAGACAACCTCCACGTTTTCGCCCTTGTGCGCCATGACGACGGCGCGAGCGCGCGGGACGAGGACAGTCTCGAGGAAGAAGAGCGCTTCGATGAAGGACGACATGCCCTGCCGACGGGCCTTCGGGATGACGATCTTGAGCGGCCCGTCGTGGAGGCGATCCTTGAGGCCGAGCCCCTCCATCCGATGAAGGAAGCGGTCCACGCCCTCCTTCACGAGCTGCGCGACGGCGGGGCCGACCTTGCCCCTCGAGATGTCGAGGCCGGAGGCGGCGACGAGCTCGTGTTGCACCTCGGCCGGCTCGGTGACGAGGTTTCGCGCGATCGCGAAGGCGCGGCCCTTCTCGATCAGATCCCACAGCCGGCGCTGCGCCTGGTTCGGCTCGAAGGGGATGAGTGAGCCCTTGTTGTCGCGGTCGTCAACGAAGAGCAGTTGGCGCAGCGCGAGCAACCTGTCTTGCCGGTACTCGGCGAGTACGCGCGGATCGGCCCTGGGTTGGTCTGGACTGAGCCGCGGTTTATTCGGGCGGGGCACGCTACTGTCGAGGCAGGCCGCGTCGCGAAGGCGGAGGACCGATCTCGGAGAGAATCTCGGCGATCATGTCCTCCTCGGACATCTCGGCCCCCCTCTTCCGCATCGCGCGACGGAACTGCATGTCTGGGGTGTCAGCCTTCATGCTCGCGTTCTTGCTCACGGCGAGCTCGCCCGATCCGTGCGTCGGGGGCGCAAACTTCGGGCGGGGCGGTCCTGCGCGCTTCGGCTTCGGGTCCATCCCCTCGCCGCCCATCATCCGCACGGCGTCTGCCGGCGAGAGGCTGGGGTACAGATCACCCGCGGTCGGCGGCGGACCCGTGCGCCCCATCGGGGTAGACGGCGACGGCGGCAGATCCGATGGCGCCAGGGATCCGAGCGAGCCCACCGCGCCTGCGGCGCCGAGCATTCCGGCGGCTCCAGCGCCCGCCATCCCCATCATCCGCCGCTGGCGATCGAGGACTCCGGCGGGCGGGCCGCCGAGGCGTGTCATGTCGTCCATCGCGCCCGGAAGACCGCCCTGGACCGCGGTTCCGGAGGGGCCGAACATCCCTGTCGGAGGTCCGCCCGGCATGGTGCCGGTGCGGCCTGACTGCGCCATGCTCATGCTCGGGGGCTGGCCCATGCTCATCCCGGATGGGGCGCTCGACATCTGGGTGCCGTGCGGGCCGCTCATCTTCGGGATCGCGTAGCCGGCGCTCGGCCGCGACATCGGCTGCGGGCGGACGGCCGAGAGCGCATCATCAGCCTCGCCGATCGCCCCCGCGCCACCGACAGGCGCACGCGGGAAAGCCGCCCTGCCGACCTCCGTCCCGCCGGGCCCAAGCATCCCCGCGGGCGGCGGGGACAT
>ERZ1292637.450-Hain-H14-01um-R3-450-length-24291-cov-21_pt1 | contig 24291 bp, 45 predicted proteins | sample MGYA00564405_ERZ1292637 | MGnify/ENA primary metagenome ERZ1292637 (study PRJEB36523, sample SAMEA6512645) | groundwater metagenome | collected 2019-01-09 | study: AquaDiva: Metagenomics assemblies of 32 groundwater samples | reverse complement strand
GTGGGAAGCCCTGCTCATTGGGCTGGAAAATGAGACATTTCCACGCCCATGCGCTGGTTCGACACGAAACAGGTGGGAAGCCCTGCTCATTGGGCTGGAAAATGAGACGACAGCCGTGGGGCTATCGAGCACAAGCACGTCGCCGTGCTTCACGACGTGGGAAGCCCTGCTCATTGGGCTGGAAAATGAGACCGGGCCTGCCCTTTGCCGAGCCAATAGCCAGCGACTAGTGGGAAGCCCTGCTCATTGGGCTGGAAAATGAGACAACCCCGAGAGCTCCGCGCTCATCCCTGCACGATCTGGTGGGAAGCCCTGCTCATTGGGCTGGAAAATGAGACGAAAGACGGAACCGGTCATCTCGTTAGCCGTGTCGCGGTGGGAAGCCCTGCTCATTGGGCTGGAAAATGAGACGCCCCGAGCCCTGCCGCCCGTGCGCGCGCGATTGCGTGGGAAGCCCTGCTCATTGGGCTGGAAAATGAGACCCAGTCCGGCGATACGCGGAACGTGTCGCCGTGTGGGTGGGAAGCCCTGCTCATTGGGCTGGAAAATGAGACTCCTTTTCGGCGTAGCCGGCCGCCTCGTACCCCTCCCAGTGGGAAGCCCTGCTCATTGGGGCTGGAAAATGAGACCACGTCGGACTCGTCACCACGGTACTGGCCGGCGGAGTGGGAAGCCCTGCTCATTGGGGCTGGAAAGCCGCCTTGTCGTCGTGGTGGGAAGCCCTGCTCATTGGGCTGGAAAATGAGACGACGTTCAGCCAGTGGGCGAAGGCGCCCCACGCGGCGGTGGGAAGCCCTGCTCATTGGGCTGGAAAATGAGACCAGGCGAGGCGCGACCCGGACTGCGAGGTCGCTGTTGGTGGTAGGAAGCCCTGCTCAACAGATCCAGCGCCGCCAGACGCACGTTCACGTCGCGGTCCGACACCAGCTCCGTCGCCAGCGCACGCACCGCCGGATCGGCGCCGAGCCGCTCGATCTCGAGGCGCCGCAACGCCTCGGTGCGGGTTCTGCGCACCGCCGCGCCGGCCACGCCCAGCGCGGCACGCGCCTCGGGATCCGCGTGCGCCCACCCGGCGGAGAAGAACGACACTGAAGCGGAGAGATCGTCGAGCAGCGGCGCCGCCGCGACCGCGCCTTCCGTGACAAGCGCGCGCAGCCACAACGCCGACGCGGCGCTCTCCGCGCCGGGCACCGAGCGCCGCACTGCCTTGCGCGCGAAGCGCCAGTCGGGCGCTCCGCCGTGCTCCGAGAGGCAGCGCAGCGCGACGTCCGCCACCGCGGCGTCGGGATGGAGCGCCGCCGCGTACACGCCCTCGAGGTGCGCCTTGCGCGCGCAGAGCAGGTCCGCCTCGATCCGCGCTACGCCGCCGTCGCGCTCGCCGCGGAGCGCGCGCGCGATCCCGTGGAGCGCCGCGCCGTGGAGCCCGTCCTTGCGCCGCGCCAGGAGATCGGCGGCGCGGAAGCGGACCGATGGGTCGTCGTCCTTGCGTGCGCGCGCCACCAGGGCCGGCGCCTGCAGCGGCGCCGGGAAGCGCTCGCAGAGCGCCAGCGCCGCCGCGATCAGCGACGGCTCGCCACGCTCCATCTCGATGGCGGCCGCCGCTGCCAGGATCGCCGGCGGCTCGGAGAGCGTCGAGAGCAGCGCCAGCGCCTCGCGCCGCTCGTCGCGCTTGCCGTCCTGGAGCAGCGCGAAGAGCGCGGCGGCGTGGGTCGGCGCGACGAAGGACCGGAGCCGCACGAGCGCCCAGAGGCGCACGCGGCGGTCGTCGTCGGAGAGGCGCGCGGCGATGAGCGCGGGGCGCGCGGCGTCCTTCGACAGGTCGGCGTGCACCAGCGCGAAGAGCCGGCGGTCCGCCGCGCCGTCGCCGAGCCACTTCGCCCAGTCGCCCGGGCGCGCGGCGAGGTGGCGCTCCACGGCCGGCGCGCTGAGCGGCCGCGCCTCGGGGCCGAGCTTCTCGAACACCCAAGTCAGGTCGTCCACCGTGCCGGTCTCGGCCAGCGCCACCGGCGGTCTTCGGCGCGCCCGCGAGCACGCGCGCGGCCATCGCGCGCGACATCCCGTCCCGCGCGCGCAGCACGCCGGCGAGGAACTGCAGCGCCGCGCCGGCGGCGGCATCGTCGGCGCCAGCCAGCGCCGCCAGCGCCGCGCGGCGGCTCTCGTCGCCCTGGAGCAACGCGCCCGCGCGCGCCGCCGCCATGCGCACCTCCGGAAGGTGATAGCGCCCGAGCAGGAGCAGCGTGAACCGCGCCGCGCCCTCGCGCTCGTCGCGCGGCGGCTCCGCCCGGAGAGCGCGGTCGAGCGTCTCGATCAGCACCGGCACGGCCGGCTGAAAGTCGCGGGTTTCGACCCCGTTTCCCGCTCCGAGAAGAAGTAGTCAAGACGCCCGGTTGACTTCGTGGCCTTCCGGGTTGCTCGCGCCGCTGGTCGCGTCACGTGCTAGGCTGCGCCAGTGACGACGGGCGCCGCGCCGGGCAGAGAAGATGGTGGCCGCCTTCAGTGGTGGGAGTACATGCTCATCGGTCTCGGCGCGCTGGCGGGCATCGCCGGGCTCGCGGTGGTTGTTGACTCCCTGCGCCGAGAGCCGTGCCCGGTGTGCGGGACGCGCCTCGCTCCCGGAACCAGTCCGTGTCCCCAGTGCGGGACGCCGCTGGTGTGGTGATGGCCGACGATCGTCACCAACTGTTCGACGCACTCAAGGGCACACTTCAGTGGATCAGCCCCACGGGTGTCGTCTTCCTGTCAGCGAGCACGCTCTTCGGCGTGGCATTGGCACGTGCGGACGTGGCCTTGCTGCAATCACGCTGGTTGGAGTGGTTCAGCTACGCGTGGATCGTGACAGGTCTCGTGTGGCTGGGCAGCGCGGTCGGCATCGCGCTGGTAAGCGCGCAACGTAGTGTCGGCGGCCGAGATCGGGACGGTGGCTCGCGTCCCACGGTCGCTCCCAAAGCTGCAACTGCGGACGCGGAGCGCGGCCCGCCCGCTGCCTGAGCTTGCCGCCGCGCCGCGCGTGCGCTCGGAGGTCGACGTTGCCCCCTCGCGATTCTACGTTGTCGCAGAAGCTCATCCTTTGACCGACTGGCGCTGCCGGGCACGGTTGGGAGTGCCTCAGCTTTGAACAGAATCGACCAGTCCACCCGGCGCTGACGGGCGGGATCATCGGGCCGGCGATTGTGTCCCGCAACGGCAGCGAACAGGGCGCAATGGGCGACGTGTGCCCGACGATGAGGACGACTTCGGCGTCGGCCTCGTCGAACATTGGGGCGCGCAGTTCTCCGCGTTGAGTGGCGGTGTCCGGGTAGACGCCGTTCATCTGGGAGCCGGGTCGCGCGTCACAGGCGCGGACGCCTTGACCAGATCGAGCGCGCTGCCGGCGAAGTGCTGCCATCCCTGGCTGGGGATCGGGATCCGCTCGCCATCCGGCGCTACAAGGACGTTCCCCTGCTCCTCTTTCACGATCCCGATCACAACGAGCTCGTCGCGCAACGAAGCCGGCAAGCCGTCTCGAGGACAGGCGATCGTGCCGAGGAGCTCCAGATCCAGGCCAATGCCGAACACGACATCGCGCGCTGGCTTGCCCAGGAACTCCGCGACCTCCGCCGTCGCGGGATGTACGGGCAACAGGTCCTCCCGGATCGCTAGGCCCTTCCGGGAGCAGTCGGCCAGCTCGAACAAGGTCCGCGCCACGCCGTCAGTGATGTCCATGCATGACCGGCAAAGGCCGCTCGCCGCCAGGAGGCGGCCCTTTCTGACCTGGGCGATGGGGTGCACGAGCTTGCACCGGAGGTACTCTTCGTCTTTGCTGCTCAGCGCGAGGCCCCGCGGCTTGGCGACGATGAAGTACAGGAGGGCGGTGTTGAACCCGCCGATCGGCCCGGTCGCGAATACCTGGTCGCCCACGCTGGCCCCGTTGCGGCGCAGCACCTGCGCGGGCTCCACGAACCCGACGGCCACGGCGGAGAAGCAGGGCGTGGTCCCGCCGCCCAGGTCGCCGCCGACGATCCCGATCCCCCACTCGCTGCACCCTTGGATCAGCCCCTTGTAGAAGTCCGTCAGGTACTGCAACGAGAAGTCGCTGGGGAGCGCGAGCGTCACGAGCAGCCCCGCGGGTTCCCCGCCCATTGCCGCAATGTCGCTGATGTTCACGGTCGCCAGGTACCGGCCGTGGTGGAAGGCGTCCATGAGGCCAATCTGGACGGCGAGCAGATCCTCGGGGATCTTATCCGTCGACACGAGCAGGCTCTTGCCGGCCGGCACGGAGAGCATCGCGGCGTCGTCCCCGATCCCGATCGGCACGTCGGCCAGCTCGCACATCGGCCGGATGATCTCCGCGATGATGCGCTTCTCACCAAGGTCGCGGACGGTTAGGCTGGCGGTCATGGCGAACCTCAGTCGGCGTACTTGGTCTTGGCGACTCTGCCGCCGATCATCCCCAGTGCGCGGAGCGCCGCGGGCTTGTGGTACTCCGGGAACTTCATGAGGCCATACAGCATGAGGAACTGTGCGGCAAGGTACTCATCGAAGCTGAAGGCCTTGCCGCCCACCTTCTGTGCTGCGCGCCGGATGACCCCGACCATCCGCGCCAGCCGCTTGTAGGCCATCTTCGTCAGGTTCTTGGGCAGCGTCATCTGCGCCACGTCTTCGTACCCCTTCTCTTCAAGGAAGGCCTTGTCGACCCGGAGCTGATCGCGCAGATCGACGTACGGCGGGAAGATCATGAACCGGATCGAGTTCTCGAGGAGCACGAAGTCCTTGAGGTAGTGCGCGCGATTGCGCGCACCGCACACGGACAATAGCCAGCCGCGATGTACAGGTGCAGCGGCCGACCCATCTGCCTCCACCAGTACGCGTAGCGCCAACGCACCGGCGCGGCGATGCAGTCGATCGCGTGGCGCTCCAGCCAGAGTGGATCGCCGGAGAGCCGCCAGGCTTCGACGCAGACGCAGTTCAATCCTCTTCCCGTTCTTCCCACGCTGGGCAGTCGTTAGCGTGGCTACTCCCGATGCCGTAGCACGTGCAAGTGCCGTCCGGCTTCAAGCCCACCCATTTCTCGCCCGAATCGCGTCCCACGTCGAGTTCAGCCTCTTCATCTTGTCCTCGCTCCCGCCCCGGTCCGGATGGTTCCGCAGCGCAAGGATCTTGTACACTGCCCGTGCGACATCCTCCGGAGCTCCTGCCGTGATGTACATGCTTTCCATCGCGGCGTCGTGCTGGATCGAACACCGCGCCGGGGAGTTCTGCGCCCAACTCGGCGGCGTCGCCTGGCGCCGCCCACGACCGCTCTTCTTCTCGGTCGTTCGCCGTGCCTGCTCTTTCTCGATCTTCCGGAGTTCGCGCTCCGCTGGCCCACGAACAACCTCGAGCCTGAGCCCGGATGCCCGCACGACCAGGAGAAGCGTCGAGATGCCACGGCGCACCACGGTCCATCGCGGAGCTTCCCCGAGGCCCGGCGCGATATAGTCCCTCTGGTCCGACGGCAGGTCCCGGTTCAAGGCTCGCGCGAATTCGGCCATGCTCGGTGGCGAGGCCAAGACCTCGATCACGAAGCACTTCTCGCCATTCATCTTCAGGAGGTCGAGGAAAACGATGCCCGAATCCACGGGCAGATCCTAACACGAGGGGCGAGAGTGCCTTAGCTGCGCCGACTGACCTCACGCACGAGGTACAGGTTCACGAAGAGGAGCGCCACGCCGATCCCGATGACCCACGGCCCGACGGTATTCTTGATCCGGTCCCACGCCTTCGCCTCGCCAGCCCGGTATATCGGGGCCACAATCCCACGTTCGACGATCGGTGTCGCCAGCAGCCGGTCGAAGAACGTGCTTCCAGTCGTCTCCGGCGTGACCTCTCCAAGGGCATTTCGTCGAACGAACACTTAGTACCCCATCTTCCGTAGTTCTTTCTCGATCGATTCGGCTACGGCGTCGAGTTTGCGGGCGATCATTCGCCACGGGCGCCCAGCCATTCGGTCCTGCCAATCAGCGCTTATCCTCTCAGCGTCTTCGGCGAATCTGTCGCTTGCGGAACGAAGCACATTGGCAACCTTCCGTGGAGCATCCACATCCAGGTCCAACTTGGCCATTTTGCCATCCCTCTCAGCTCAGTAGAGTGTACAGGAGAAACGCCGCTCCAGCAACGCTCGATACGCCGATTAGGATCCCTTGCGTCTGCGCCGCCCGGACGGCTTTCACCGGATCCACGAGGTGCCCTCCGATCATCAACTGCCAGTGCACGTGTGGGCCGGTCACGTTGCCGGTTGACCCCGAGTACGCAATCAACTGCCCCTTGTGGACGATCTCACCTTCGCTCACGACGAGGTTGCTGTTGTGGCAGAGCGCCGACCGCACGTTGGCCCGCTCGATCCGCACCGTCAGGCCGCAATCTCTCCCAGTTTCGGCTTCTCCGTACTGGCCAGCGGTGATGACCTGGCCACTATGCGGTGCGTAGACAGGCGTTCCGAGGGGGACGTAGAGATCAAGCGCCGGATGGCGGGACGAGTACCCACGGCTCATGTGGGTGGGATGGCCGTCCGTCTGTGCATTCCCGCTCAAGAACGCGCCGAGGGAGACGTGGAGAGGGAGGTCGAGCGAACTCAGGAGCACGCGGCTACTCCTCCTCGTCGTACTCTTCGTCGTCCGGCTCGTCGCCAGTCAGCGCCGAGATCGCCCACACGCCTACCGCGCCCAGCGCCCCGAGTCCAAGCACCTTCACCCATCCCGGGATCCCGGTCTTCTTCGTGGCGGTGAGCGCCTTTCCGTCCTTCCCGACGAGCGGGATCTTCACTTGGAGTCCCGGGCTCATGAGCCAGTGCCCGCTCACGCTCACACCAAAGCCCTCGTCCCGGAGCATCTCGGCTATCTTGACCGGATCCACCGTATCGAACGTCGCGTTAGCGATGGCCTGCCACGGGACGCCGTACTCCTTCGACAGGCTGGCGATCGTATCGATCGACGACTCCGCCGGCTGACCCTTCCGGTCCAGACCCGTAGGCCCGCCTGGTCTCGTGATGTGGACCTTGAAGGTCTCGGTGGGAACGGCTGCGGAAGTACCGTTTCTACCCGCAGCAGCGGGCGTTCCGGCGGCGGCCATGGCCTCGTGGACGTTGATTTCCATGGACCTATCCTACCGCCGTTTCGAGCGCCCACGTCGCCGAGGTCGTCTTCCGCCACCGCCCTTGCGGCCTCCGAAGAGCTTGTGCCCGTACTCCCGGTACGCCCAGAACGCGGCCCCGCCGAGCGCCACGGCGCCAACAGCAATCAGGATCGTCCACATGAAGTTCCACCCAGCCGACCCAGCCATGAGTTTTTGCGTCTTCCGGGCCCCATCCGAGACCGAAACGTCGACCGTAGCGCCAGCAGATGGTGCCCACGTCGTTCCATATGGGATTGGCTCGCCAGCCGGGTCCACCGTCCCTGTCCACGGAGATCCGATCTGGTACTCGCCGAGGTAGTTCATGTGCGCGAGCCCTCACCGCCGCCGCCCAAAAACGGGATGCGGCCAGTCTGGACGTACGAGTACGCCGCGAGCCCGAGAAGTCCAACCACCAGTATGGGGATGTACTGTCCTATTCCACCACAGTCATCGGGGTTGGCCTCGCACGCGAGCCGCTTCTCCCTTTCCTCGGCCCAGGAGAAACCCTTCCAAGCCGCTAAAGCGCCAAGCCCCATGACGCCCATGATGATAAACGGGAGGATCCCCAGTCCGTCGTCGTCACCAGCGCCGTTGAGTTCCGCCTCGGCCGACTGGACGTGCGCCACGTAGTCTGGGCTCGATCGCAAGGTGATGGCGCGGCGACGGAGCACGTCAGGATGGCATTGGCACGGCAAGCGTCCCGCGATCATCCCGTCCACCCGGTCGCGGGCGGCGAGGTACCGCGCCTTGGCGAGGGCTGGTGTCATTTTCGGGATCCGATAACTGCGGCGTAGAACTGATGGGCTGGCACCTCATATCCCTGCATACGGAAGAGCATCGTCACAGGGGTCATGATCGGCGCGGCGAACTCGCGGTACTGTGCCTTCACGGCCGCGCCGCCGGGGATGTAGATCTCAACCGGACATTCGCCCTTGTCCATTCCGTAGTTGAAGGTGCCAAAGCCACCGAACTCACTCGCACCACCTTTGCCGCCTGTCCCGGTCGGTTGATGCGTTTCGATTGGCCCACCAGGAACCACGAACTGTAGTTCAATGGCACCACTCGCAACAATATCTGGAGCGTATGCGGATACGCCAAGCGAACTGCTCACGCCACCAATGCCTGGCACCAGGGCCTGAAAGCAGTAGCCAGTGACGATCATCACGCGACCATTGGACACTGTCCACCCTGGCGGGATGATGTCGTTGAGGCCGGTGGCGACATACGAAGCACCGAACAACCTACGGATGAGAACAGAGTCCAAGGACGGGAGGACAGACAAGGACCAGTAGCCTGCTGGCTTGCAGACGACGGTCTCGTAGCCAGGCGGAACCGACGACGGCACCGACTCTGCTAGCGCTGGAACTCCAGCGTTCTGCTGCTCGAACCAGGCAGCGACATCGCTCTGAGGTCCGACGCTAGCAGGATCTCCGTCGATGCGCCCTGGAGGTGCTCCGTGCCATCGTCCGCCACGGCCCAACATGCAGCCTCCTTATAGGGCGGAGACCATCGTGAGGATACGGTAGCCTCGGCAGACGAGGTAGAAGGTTCCAGCTCCGGCCGGTGCGATGCTCGGCGTGATCTCGAAACGGATCGAACTGTTCTTCTTTACGACCCACGCGGTTGCCAAGTACGCAGGCCGGTCGAGCGAGAAGAGCGCCACGGTCGGAACGTCAACGTTGGACAACATTTGCCCGCTTCCAGTGTCGGTCAAGTTCCAAGCGGCGTCCAACGGATCCGGTACGGACGTGGTGAGGTCACGAATGCTGCTGACCGCCCCAAAGAGTCCGTTCGAGGTGCGCTTCCACGCCCCGATGAGTTGCGTCACGATCAACGGCCCAGCATCCGAAATCTGCTGTGTATCCGTAGCTTTGGTCGTATTCGCTCCGATAGCCGGGGAAAGTACGAGGTCGTACGGGATCCGCACTCCCGGCAGATCATCCACCGTGCTCCGGCTCTTGACGAACTCCTCGAGCACGGCGAGCCGTCGCAGCAACGCGTTGACCTGATTCGCCTGGTCTCCCTGGAGCATGGCCATCTGGACTCTCCTCTCGGCGTTGCGCTACGCCGGTAACCCCGACCTAGCTAGGCCGGGCGCTCCCTATCAGCGGGGAGGTAGGAGCAGTATCCTACCGTTCTCAGGCCAAGTCAAGAGGACAGGGGGCGCTACTAGTTTTGCGCTAGTGGACCCCATGCGCCAAGTCGATCGCGACGCTCGCCCACATGCGCTGGATGGCCGCCACCAAGAGGGCCGCGTGATCGACGCATAGTCCCTCCCAGAAGGCGTAGGCCACTGCCTGAACATCTGCGCCGGACCGATCCCAGCATGGCGTGCATATCAAGTGCTTGTTCATAGCGCCTCCGCAAGCCCGCTGGTCGGATTCGCCGGCTTGAGCCACGTGGCGACGCACGACCAAAAGAGGTCCCAGCGGAAATTGCCGCTGTCGCCCGGGTCCCAGCCGCCGTTCTTGGTGGTGCGGCGCAGCGGGTCGGTGTCCGAGTGGGCCATGACGACCGGGGGCCAGCCTGCGCCGCCGTCCTTCCGGGCGAACATCTGCCGCGTCAAGTCGGCATCTATGCCGTGGCGGCGTGCGATGTCGACGACGAGACGCGCGCAAGAGCTGTGCTGCTCGTCTGCGATCGGGATGGATGTCTCCGTGTTCACCGGTTGGGTCATCTCGATTCCGATGAACTGATTGGGATCGCGCGTCCGGTGCCAGGCGAGGATGGCAACCGGCGAGGCGACGTTCGGCCAGCGCTGGCGCCAAGAGGCGTAGCCTGCGTAGGGGACTTCGAGCGCGACGAGTTGTCCACCTTCGACGTGATGACGCATCCAGGACCCATTGTCGTAGAGCGATAGGGATGCAGCGCCGAGGCCGGCGTGCCAGGCGCGGTCGGACTCCGGGGCCACCTGAAACGCGATCGGCGGCGGGCGCCACTCCCAGGGGATGAGGTAGTGCGGGTAGTTCGCGCCCGGGTTGTCGTAGTAGTCGATCTTCCGGCGGTCGACGTTGGCGCGGGTGCGGGTGCGGTCCTTGACGTAGGCCGCCACGTCGTTCTTGTTCGCGCCGGTCGTGTGGAGCACGATCCCGGTGGAGTTCTTGGCCTTACGGTTGACCTCGTCGCGAGGCTTGTCGATGAATACGGCGAGCGTGGAGTCCGGGATCACGACGCGAGCCTTCGACGGTTCTTGGGTCCCGGCCCCGTCGGCGCCTTCGTCTTGTGCCGACCGATAAGCGTCAGGCGAGGCAAGAAGCTGCACCTGACGAGAAACGCATCGAGCTCCCGCACGGCTTGCGCGCGGCTCTTGCGCCAGTCGGCCTCGGCGATGGGCACCTCTCGTTCGTCGTCGGCCTTGTCTGGGCGGACGACTTTCTTGGAGCGGTGTCTCCACCCCTTGAGCATGGTTTCCACGGGACTTCTCCCTACGGGCTCACCTTGAGCACTTGAACGGCAGCCCAAACGAGCGCTCCAGCCACCACAACCCCAACCCCCACCCCAACCACGAAGCTCCAGCTCACCCCGAACGTCGGAGGCGTATTCTCAATGAGCGGCTTCTCCATGAGCAGTCGGTCCCGGATATCGAGTTTCGCGGTGAGCTCGTCTACGAGGAGCCGCTGGCGCATGTACTTCACGAACGTCGACTCAGGGACCAAGAGTCCGGAGTAGGGAGCGATGGCTCCAGCTTCGAGCGGCACGACCTCCATGACCGGGGCGGACGTCGGCATCGAGCTCGGTTCGTCCGCGCGCGCGAGGCGCGCGAAGAAGAGCGTCGCGACCAGCATCGCGAACACGATGAAGAACCAGACGTCGCCGTACTCGCGGCGGCGGTTCGTCATGGGGTGGAGTAGGACTCCGCTCACTTCGCCGCCATCCTCACCTGGTGATGCCTCTGGTTGGGGCACGTGCCGTTCTTGCGCTTGTACGCTCCGCACTGAAGCGTGTTGCCACGGACCGATGTCCCGATCGGCTCCCGACAGCGTTCCGAGATGTTCTTCGGTACGAATTCCCGGCCATCGAAGCCCATTCAACACATCCCCTTGCCTGCCCGCGCGGTGAGCGCAGCGAGGATCCCGATCTCCTCGTCCGAAAAGCCGGCCTTCGTGTACTCGGAGATGCAGAGGCCGAAGATCATAGCTAACTTCGCGTTGATCTTCTCGTCCATGTGCTGCGCACGATCCCGTCCCAGAGCCGCCCGTATGTCCCCGGCGCCGCCGGCCATCGCCACCTCGAGCGAGTCGCGCAGGCGCTCGAAGTTCTTCTTGACGCTCAAGGCAGCACGGAGTTCGCGTACTTCGCGAGCGCTGCCAGCCGATCCTTCCCGGCTGGCGCGTTCACGGCCTTATCCAGCGCGACCTTGAGTGTAGTCACGTGCTTCACCGCCTCCGACACCGACTCGGCGTTCGCGATGGTCTTGAGCATGCGCGTGGCGTTCACCTCGGCCGCGCCGCTCGGCGTCATGCGGTCGAGGGCCGACGTGCTGCCGATCGCCCCGGCGCCAGCGCCCAACCCGGCGATGGCCCCAATCAGGGCCGAGATGATCCCCCTCGGAAGCCCCTGGAAGAATCCTCCGATCGCGCCGAGCGCCAGCGCGACCACCGGCCGCAGCCAGACCGGGTTCTTGAAGAACCGATCCATGAATGGCAGCTTCGAGACCCGAAGCAGGATGGCGATCACGCCCACCATGCCGCCCATCCAGCCGATGGTCCGGAAGTCCCCGACCACCTTGAGAACTCCGCCGAAGAGGTCGCCGACCTCCGCACCAGGCGCCGCCGGGGCTGCTGCCGTCGCCGCCGCCGTCATCGCGCCCGTCACCGCATCCACCGCTGCCGTCATCGTGCCTGCGTCTAGCATCTGGTAGCCTCCGCTTGGCGGTAGAATACCATCGTTTCGCCGTTTCGTGGTATACGTTGGCTCCAGAAATCTCTAACGTAGTGTGGCCAAGGCGACCAAGTTGAGTCGCGACGAGGCCACCCTTAATGTTCAAGCTATTTGTGACAAGAAAAACGCCCACCGAGAGGACCCCGGCGGGCGAATGAAACGGTGGGGATTGCGTTGCGGTCCTACTGCACGTCGCGAGTCTCGACGCCGTCGAGGATGAACTGGATCACCTTGATCGAGGCAGCCGCCGACAAGCTGGCGCGAGCGTCGCTCGTCGTCAACTTGTAGAATTCCATGTCCACGCGGAATGCCTGACGAGCCGGGATCGGAACCGGCTTCGCCAGCTTCAGGATCGCCTCGTGGCTCGGCACGCCGTTCGTGAGGAAGTGCGTGGTCGAGTCGTACCCGTGGATGCCACCACCCGCGGGAGCGTACCAGATCGGAGCCTGGAACTGGCTCTTGTCTCCAACGAAGAAGTTGAAGTAGAGTTCGTTCCCGACCTTCCGGTAAAACGCCGAGGTTGCGAAGTTCATGTAGGACCGCAACGCGAGAACAACATCATCTGTTGCGGTGGCTGTTTAGACCACCTCTCCGACTTTCGCCGGAGTGTCGGACTATATCTTCGTCTCAGTGCAGTACGTTACTGCACTGAGACGCTGGGTTCTCGTGCGACGGGTTATTGTTGGCACGCACCGTCGTAGTCTCTGCACCTGCCGACGACTCTCCCTTTCGGGTGCCATCATCGGATCGGCTCAGGGTTACCTCGGCCACATCGCCAGGGGCTTCCCCGATAGCACGCTTCCTGCGCGGCATGAACTTGCGTCGGATGCTCTCTGCCTCCGCACGCTCGTCCTCCGTCCACAGAGCACCGTCCTCGTGACGAGAGAACAGCGAGACCATCGCCGTCGCGAAGTCTCTCTTCTCGTACAGGTACGGCAGCAATGCGGACAAGATCCGGACGACCGCCTTGTTCTCCTGCACTGTGATCCTTCGCACCGCCTTGCGGCTTGAGGTAGCACTTGCATGCTTCCCGTTAGCCGTGTAGCAGTTGAAGGTTTCGAGCAGTTCCATGCCACGCAATAGCATCGTCTGATTCGAGTTGACGATGATAAATCGCGCCTGGTACCGAGGCCGCAGTGACCGCCTGGACATCAAGGACGCAACCGCAAGGCTGCCCTCGCAGTCCAGGAAGCACGCCAGCCACGACAAGTCGATCATCGAAAGCGCACCGGTACGGTGAGTCGCCATGCCGACTGTCTTCGTCTTCATGTCGTTCATCGTACCATCTCCCAGTTCTTGCCCCAACCTCACGGTTGGGCGACGCATGGGCCTCTCGGCCTACGTCTTGTCACTCGCGAGATGGCCGGCGGCCTCGAGGTTGGACTTCGAGGTAGTGCCGACGTTGGTGTTGCCGAACAAGGACGTGCGCGTCGCGATGGTGCCCGTGGCATCGTCGCGAACGAGCGAGTCGTAGATCGGCTGGTGGCGCTGTTCGCGCACACCGACGAGTTTTCCCATGATGACCCTCTGACCCGTGATTGGGTCGGAGAACGACTCCCGAGGCCAAGGCTGGACCCCAGCGTGCCCAGGGAATCTGCGTGCTTGCAACCAGCGACTGTGTACGGGCCCCCCTGCAGTGGGCCAGCGCACCGCTGGAAAAAACGCTCGCCCAGGGCCAATCCCATGGGCGAGCGAAGGAAACCCTAGAACAGCGGCCTCGTGAAGATGCCGCCGTACGACGCACCGAGATGCCACATCGGCCGCGGGGGGATCGGCCCGGAGGCCGTCCATGCCGCGCCGCTGCCCAGGCGACCGGAGCGTACCATCGCAGTGGCCGCTGGGCTCCCGAGACCAGCGAGCGCCTGCGAGATCGGCCCTTCCCGTACGTAGCCAGCGAGCGCCTGCTCCACGTCGAGTCCGAGTTCTGGCACGTAGTCGCCGAGGCTCGTTCCGTCGGCGACGTAGTCCGCCAGCGGCATCGTCCCCTCGGTCCAGGTGTCGCCCATGTCGTCGCCACCGCCGCCACCGCCGCCACCGCCACCGCCGATGGCCTGCATGACCGGCGCGAGAGCCTGCTGGAGCACGCCGAGGCCGGCACCGATGAGGATCTCGGTCCGGTGCGACTGCACGATGCCCGGCATGAACTTCGTGCCGGTTGCCCACCACAGGACGAGGCCAGCGGCCACGGCTCCCAGGAGCGGCAACCACGCCGCGCCTGCGGCACCTAGGACGACCCCAGCACCCGGGATCATTAAGAGCAGGCCGGGCAGGTAGCTCGTCGCCACGAGTCCGCCGAACGCGAAGCCCGCCTTCTGCATGATGGCGATCCCATCCTTCAGGTCCGGGTTCGAGCGGAGACCCCACCTGCGGGCGTACGACCGGGCCAGCGATCCCACCCGGCGACGGCCCTTCAGGTACCGTCGCGCCCGACGGAGGGTTGCGGTGCCCTTGCGCTGCGACCGACGGCCCGTGGGGCCACGGCGCGAACGGATCGTCCGCATGGTGCGAGCGCTGTAGCGCCGCGCCTTGCGGTGCGACTTCTTGCCACCCCGACGCGCCCGACGCGCCTTGCGGACGTTCCGCAGAGCGGCCAGACGCCGCGCCTTCGTGAAACGGTACACCTTGCGACGACCCTTGCGACGAGACTTCCGAGCCCTCTTGCGCGCCACGGCGCCTCCTATGGCGGGCCGTGCCCGCTTCTTGTGCTTGATGCGAGACCGGAGAACCAGATCGGCGTAGCCCTTGCGGTGCCGATGCCGGCGAGACTTCGCGATGCGCTTCTTCGTCTTGCGCGAGAAAGACTTCCCGAAGGGGTTGCTGCGAAGACCGCGGCGCCGATGCTTCACGTGCGGGTTCTTCCGCAGCCGAGCAATACGCGCCTTGCGAAGGTTTCGCATGGAAGCGGCGCGGGCCTTCGCGGTGAAGCGACGACGACGCGGGTTCCGACGGGCATGTTTCCCGCCGAGCGAGCGCTTCCGCGCAGCGATCATCTTCCGAAGGGCCGCGCGCTGCTTGCGGCTGCCCCACTTGCGCTTTCGAGCCATCTTCGTCCTCCGCTTGCGTGCGGTTTTCCGTTTCTCCGGGTTCACGAGCAGCAACTCGCTCACGGGATTCTTCCGTAGTCGCGAGAGCAACTTGGATCGGCGACGCTTCATCAGACTGCATTCTCCGATAGCGGTAGCCCGCTGTCAAGTGGTAGCCTACTACTTCTCGGACGCGCCGTCAAACTCCGTACGAACGGGCGTTCACGAGCCCGCGCTCCGTGACCCGGACCCCAGTCCAAACGACCGGGATCACCGTGCCGCCACGAGGAACCACGCAGATCATGTTACGGCCGATCGCAGCGAGGATTGGCCCGCGCGCCCCAGCCGAGAATGTCCGCACGACCTCCTTGTCAGCGCCGGTGAAGAAGGAGTAGCCCGTCACCCAGCCGAGGACCGAGAGTTCTGACGCGAATCCGTTCGCGTCGAGTCTCGATCCGTCCCGCGATGCAGAAGTCCAGCATTCGCAGTAGTCGTTCCACTTGTGGTGGTAGTCGGCGCGATCGTGGTGCTTCGTAGAATTGTAGATCACCTCTCCCCCGCATCCGGCCCAGCCGTACGTATCGGCGAAGGATGCACGCGCGCGCTTGACGCCGCTGGCCTCGTCCTGGTGCCACCGCTCGTAGAGGAGCGTCGCGCCACGAAGGCTCACGAGAACCTCCGCGCCAGCCGGTAGAGCCCGTACGCCGCCAACGCCCAGAGCACGACCGTCCCGATCGGCGGCAACTGCCAGCCGCTCTCGACCACCTGCCCCTCCGGTTCGAGGCTCGCCCCGATCTTCTTGGCACCGATAGGAAGCCGCGGCGCAGCATCTTCGGGCGCAATTCCGAGCCCCGGTTTGGACGAACGGCCACGCGCTGGCTGTGGAGGCCGCGCAGAGCCTTCGTAGTGGCTCCACGTCTTCGTCGCGGGCTCGTAGGCGCTGAAGATCATCGTTCGTCATCGTAGACGGTCGTCTCCGTCTCGTCTTTCCACCGCATGCGTGATTGGCGCTTGGCCTCGTCGACATCTGCGCGCAACCGCCGGAGTTCCGCCTGCGACGCCCCTCGGTGCTCCGCGTCGATCAGCGCATCCCACGCCTTGGCGTAGGCTGTCGGATTTCTCCGTAGACGGTATTTCGGTCGGTTACTCAGCCAGACCAGCCCGGCGATACAGGCAACCAGGAGCCCGAAGACGACGATCGCGCGTTCCCCGACACGTGGAGTCGGCGGAGGTGGCTCCTCGCCGACATAGTTTCCTAGCGCCATAAGGATCTGCGGTCCTGGAAGGACCGCTTCAAGCAGAAGCGCTGTGAGGAGGCGCACCAGCTACCTCCAGAGCAGGATGAGGCCACCGATCACAGCCGCGCCGATCAGAATCGGAATAAGCAGTCCATCGCCGCCACCGCCACCATTCTCGGCTGGTTCGCCGACGTACCACGGTGGCACGGCCAGCAACGTTCCGCGCATCAGACAAATCGTCTTGCTGCCAACGTGCACCGAGCCGGGCGGGCACTTCCAGACGTGGCCACCGGACGTAAACCACACTCCGGCGTCCTCGTTGTCGCCGAGTGGCCAGGTGGCGACGTAGTTGCCGCGCCCGATCACGGAGTTCACGGAGTCCGCATCATCCGGGCCACGATGGCCAGACCGACGATCCCGGCCCCGACCCAGAGCATGGTCTGCATGATGCCGCCGCCTCGATGCGGAGGTGTCGGAGTAGTCTCCGTCGAACGGTAATCGATCTCCACCTCGGAACCGGGCGGCAGGTTCACAGCGATCCGCGCCGCAGCACACTGCGTCGGAGTCATGCCCTCGCAGTCAACCTCCGGAGTCGATGGCGAGCCCCACGTCGAAGGCGGCCACCAGTCCCCGAGCCCGCGCAGGTAGCCGGTCCGAGATGCGGTCACCCGCTCCCCATAGTAGTTGTACGCGTTCGCGGAGTCGTAGCCGCGCGAGGCGAAGATCCCGGTGTACATCGCCGCTTCGGGGGCCGTCAGAACATGCGTCGACGGAATCCGACGCTGATAGTTCTGGAGCTCGTAGGCGTTCAGTTTTCGGAAGAGCGACAATCCGAGCCTCCTTCTTAGGCGTTCATGTCCGCCGCACCAGGCAGTAGCGCCCGCTTCACGGTTGCGTAGACCGTGAGCCCGGCCACCCCGCCGAGCGCTGCGGTGACCATCGCCTTCTTGGCGTCGGCCGTTGCGAGTGCAGCCAGTGCCCCGCCGAGACCACCGCCGATGGCGGACCGCAGGATCAGCTCGCCGACATTGCCGACCGGCACGCCCGGGTTCGCGATGGCCGCATTCCCGTACGAGATGAGTCCGGCGGCGACAGTCCCGATCGCGGCACCGATCAGCGCCCGCTGCATGCTGCCCTTCTTCATGCCCTTGAAACGCATCGACCGTCTCCTTTCCCCTTCAGCACGTAGTGCATAGCGCATCGCCGCCGCTGTTCGGTAGTTCCATCCTGGCCGCGCGCATGTCCGCGAGCGCCCTCATGGCAAACGGCTTCAGGATCGGACCGACGATCGGCTTTGCGATCTTCGGCACGAAGTAGAAGCCCAGTGCACCGCCGACCACGCGGCGCAAGACCCCTGGGCCAGCGATGTACATGCCGAGGAGCGCTCCACCGATCGGAACGGCGAGTCCAAGCACGATGAGCAGCCGGGCACTGGCCGGCGGCTTGGGAGTCGGTCCGGCTACCGGAGCTTCCTCGCCGAGGTTCGTGTAGAAGTCCTCGACCATCGGCAACCGCTGTCCGTACATCATCGCAGACCTCTCTTCCTCAGACTTTCGTCAGCCAGAGAAACCCGAACACCACCGCCCCGGCAATCGCCGCCGACTTCGCCCAGAATATCCAGTCCACACCTGGCGTCGGCCTCGCGGCGGCATCCTCCGGCCCGATCGCCTTCACGACCGGCGTATCGAGAAACGCGTTGACGCGATCCAGCGCGACCTGGAGAGTCGGACCAGTCGTGACCACGGATTCCTGGCCAGCAGCGCCCAGGCCGGATTGCCAGGTGCAGGAACCGTCGCGGCGGAGGACGAACATCCTACTTCTTCTCCTGGAAGATCCCGCCCCACGGCGCGAAGTGCACGGTCGGCTTCGGCACGTTGAGCCGAACCTGATTCATCAGCCTGCGCCGCTCCTCGCAGGGCGCGCACGTCTTCACCCCGAAGAACTTCGTGATCGTCGCGATGACGTCGCCCAGTCCGAGTTCCGTCCGCGCGATGTTCACCTTGATCAACGGGACCTCCGCTGCCGGGCGTACTCCATGGCAGTGCGCTTCGGATTCCGGATCGGCCTTTCGCTCCCCGCCTTCCGCGTCGCCCAGAGGTAGAACAGGCTTCCGGCGATCAGCGAGAACGTTGCCAGGCCGTATACGCTCCCGAGAGTATCTCCGAGCCCAACGCCACCGCGGCCGTGCGGCCGGAGATCGAGCACCGGCATCTCGCTACCGGCGATGATGTAGTTCCCGTGCTCGCGACGAAGGTCCATCAAAAGCGAGCCGAGGAAATCATCGCGTCGCGGTCGAAGGTTCATGGCGCCGCCTTTCGCCGCTTGAGAAACCAGATCACGCCGATGAGCGCCACGCCGCCGACCGCAATGATGGGCCACGGGATGCCACCGGCGGCTGCACCACCAGCACCAGCACCAGCACCGGCGCGTCGTTCTGCCCTCGCCGATCGGCGCTCTTCGCGTCGTTCTTGGCGCTCTTCCTTCTTGACGAGGTGCTTCGCCTGGCAAGCCTCGCGCTTCGCCCGGTTGAACGGGAACTGTAAGCCGCAGGTCCCGCCGACCCCGGCGAGACCGTCACCGGCAAGGCCCGGGGTGACAATGTAGTTGCCGATACCGATCACGCTGCACTCTTCCGTCGCAGCAGCAGGTAGCCGCCGACGCCGACGACGCCAGCCGCCGCGACCCAGCCCCACCAGGGAATCATGCCGACGATCCCGCCACCGCCACCCGCCGGGGCCATCGATGCGCGCTCCTCATCCGTGTACGGGCTCATGTCGGCCGGGGCCACGCCATATGGAAGTGTTGTCATCGGACCGGCGGAGGTCCCGTAGCTGACCGATCCGCCACCCCACATCTTCGCCACATTTCCCTTCGACTTCAGCTCAAGCGATGCCGCCTTGGCCTCCGCCTCCGCCAAGCACTTCTTCCGCTTCGCCTTGTTGAACGGGAACTGCCTGAAGCACTTTTTCTTCTTGCCCGTCAGAAACGGCAAGAGCGGAAGCAACCCAGGACCCAGGGCAGCGATCGGCGCGATTGCGCCTCCGGCAAGGATGCGGGCGAACCAGCCTTCTGGCGTCACAGCAAGACCATCCGACACGTAATTTCCGATTCCGATCATTCAAGCCTCCTTCGCAGGGCCCACAACCCCTTCTTCCTTCCGAAAGAAGATCCAGTAAGCGCCCAGAGCACCGAGCGCCCATCCCCAGATCGGGATCTTGCTCAGAAGCCCTCCCTCCGGAGACGGAACCGTTGGCGGCCCACCTTCCTCGGGCGGGATCTCACCGCCACCCGCCGCCGCGGCCATGCACGCCTTACGCTTCCACTCGTTGAACGGGAACAGAAGCGCGCAGCGATGCGCAGCTCCAGGCGTCACACCAATGCCAAGGCCGCGCGATGCGCGCGGGGGCACCGCGATGCCATCCGAAACGTAATTCCCGATTCCGATCATTTGAAACCTACCCGACCTTCCTCTTCTTCTTCCGGAAGAAGATCCAGTAAACGCCCAGAGCACCGAGCGCCCATCCCCAGATCGGGATCTTGCTCAGAAGCCCTCCCTCCGGAGGCGGAACCGTTGGCGGCCCACCTTCCTCGGGGGGGATCGCCTCGCCACCTGGGACGTAGCCGCCACCGCCACCACCGCCGTACGAGTACGCGCTCGGCGGGGGCTGGGCCCACTCGGACGCGCTCGGCGGAAGGACCGGGGACTGGAGCCACGGCGCGGCTGCCTTCACGCCGTACGCACTCGGCAGAGGCACCTTCAAGCCACCCGAGGCGCCGCTACCAGATTGGGCGTAGGAGCTCGATGAGGCCCCAGGGGCGATCTGCTTGCCGTAGCCGCCCGGCGAGTAGCCAGGGATCGTCCCGGACCCGCTCGACGCCGAGTACAGTGAACCGCCGCCCGGCGAGTAGCCAGGGATCGTCCCGGACCCGCTCGACGCCGAGTACAGTGAACCACCACCGCTGCTCTTGCCGCTGCTCGGTGCCACGAACCGCGACGGCGCTGGCAGCACACCCGAACCAGCAGCAGCGCTCGGTGCCGCGAACAGTGAAACACCACCGCTGCTCGGTGCCACGAACCGCGACGGCGCTGGCAGCACACCCGAACCAGCAGCAGCGCTCGGTGCCGCGAACAGTGAAACACCACGGCCGGGCACCACACTCGAGCCCCGGAAGACGGTGACCGGACCACCCGAGGTTTTTCTAGCCAGAGCAACCCCAAGGCCATCCGACACGTAGTTGCCAATTCCGATCATCGCCGCCTCCTCGTCCTTTGGCCGCGCTTGTGGCTAACCGCCAAGAACACCACGCCAAGTCCCAGCGCGCCGACACCGAGACCGATCGCCCAGCCTGGAATGCCAGCGCTACCGCTCGTCTGCCGCCCAGAACTGACTACCGCTGGACTGTCGCCAGTGCTCGGGGGCCGGCTCGGAAGTGGTTCGGTCGGCCCGACCACCGGTCGCGTACGGCCAGTAAACGCGTACGGGTCGTACTCCGGCCCGACCGTGACCGCTGGCATTACGTATGGCGTTGGCGCGCTCGTCCATAGGCTACTTCCCCACGCCCCGAGCCCGTCACCAGCGAACTGGGCGATCTCCGCGAAGTACCCCTTGTTGTCACGACGGTACGTCCCGTCGGCATTGCGCGAGTTGTCGAGGACGAGCCGACCCGCCTCAGCGTCCGCGAGCATGTCGCGGTCGTCGCCGAAACGAGTAAAGCCATAGGGAAAAAACGACCTCACGATCGCCGCCGGATGAAGAGCCACCATACGCCACCGACGAGCAAACCGAAGACGAGCAGTTTGCCGACGCCAGGATGCCGCCGCCCGGGCAACTCGCCAAGGCCGTACCTCGACAACCACGTCGGGTCCGGCCGTGGGTCGGCCAGGCGGACCGGTCCGCCCCACCAGTACCTCATCGGGACCTCCGCATCACGCCGCCTTCTTCCGCAGCATCTTGATCACGAAGAAGCCGCCGATGACCGCGATCCCGATCAGCGCGAACGGCACGACCTTGCCGATGTCAAAGCCTCCGCCGCTGGGCGGCGCGTACGGTACCGGAGCGCCACCACCTCCACCACGGAATGCACCGAACAGGCCCGGTAAACCACCTGGCCCAATGATCGAAGAGATCCCGGACCAAATCCCCGGGTCTACCGTCAGCACGCCACCGCCGCCGCCACCATTTCGAGGCTGACTTAGCCTCTCCGCGTCCCCGAGTACGTAGTTGCCGATCCCGATCATCGCGACCTCCGCTTGTTCTTCATCTTCTTGACCACGATCACGATGCCGACGAGGACCAGCGCGCCGATACCGAGACCGATCGCCCAGCCTGGGATGCCGCCTGCGCCGCCGGTCATGGTGCCGAACGCGCGTTCTACGTCCATCGGTTCCCATGTGTCGGTCCGAACATTCGCGCTCGGCATGCCGGTCGGGCGCGTGTTCGGCCCAAGATCCGACCATTCGCTGGCCCTGGCCTGTGTGTCTCCCATGACGTAGTTGCCGATCCCGATCATCGCTTTTTCCGTTTTTCCCAGAGCACCAGACCACCAACCAGGAAGAGCCCGCCGATCGCTGGCCACAACCAGTCAGGTCCACCACCTCCAGCACTGGGGGTTGGAGGGCCTGGCAGATATGGCGAGGCCGGGCTGGGAGCAGTATCCGCTGGCACTCCACAGGCTGCACGCGCCGCCCGGATCCCTATCAGCGGCTCGTTCGCCGTCACACAAGAGCGCACGACCTCGTTCCAGGTCGGGAAGTCAGCCCACGGGTTAACCGCGCCGAGTCCAGCGAACGATTCTCGGGCCGTGTAGTTCCCGATGGCGAACATTTATTCCTTTCCCGTGGCGAGCACGACCGCAAGAACGAGCCCGCCGATCGCTGCGTAGGGCAGGTACGGTTTCAGCGCGAGTTTCCACTGGAGCCAGGTAGTGTTGGCAACGTAGCGCCCAGTCCCAGGATCCAGCGTGTACTTGTGTTCCCGCAGGAGCCGATTTGCGTCCCGACGGCGGATCCCTAGTTGTCGCGCGAGGGCCTTACCACCCTGGAGGCGCGGGCAAATCGCTTCCTGCGCCATGGTAGTCGCGGCGGCAGCGGCTGCACCGCCGGCCGGCGTGATCCAGATCGAGGAAATCGCGCCACCGATGACCGCGTGACCTCGCCAACACTGGAAGTCGGTGAGGGCGGAGAGGATGCGGTTCCCGACGTTCGGCCTGCGGCCGACCACTTCGCCGGTGTCCGGGTCGGTGACCTCCGGGCCCGCGCCAAGGCCGCCGCCGTAGGACTCCCTATCGGTCACCCAGTTCATGCCGCGCGTCTCGGCCTGGATGCCAGGATCGGCGTCGCGCGAGACGGCCGGGACCGGAGCAGGGGACATGCCATGCCTCTCGTAGACGCGGTTCAGCCAGCGCACCTCGTTGTCGATGGCGGGATCGGGAGCGCCCTCGGTGAGGTCCAGCGGCCTACGGCCCTGGATCGCGTGCGAGGGCGTGATGTACGAGTAGCGGGAGGTCACGCAGGAGCATCATCCTACGTCTGGTAGTCGAGGTCAAGTGGTAGACTACTACTAGTCCTTGGTGTAGGCTGAAAAGGTGAATCTTGCATTCCAGTGCCGTCAGGTCGCCGGATCGTGAGCCAGACGTGGAGCATCCCGTTCCCGACGACGCCGCAGACTGTGGCCTGGCTCGCTCACTTCGCCCGCACCGGCTCGAAGGACATGCGCGTTCGTCGTGCCGCAGAGCAAATTGTTTGGGGGATCCCAGGGAAGGATTACCTCTCGGAGATGCTGGCGATCACTCGCTGGGTCGAGCATAACGTCGCATACAGGAAGGACGTTCAGGACATCGAGACTGTACAACATCCAGCCGTGGTCCTCGAGAGTCGGGCCGGCGACTGCGATGACATGAGTTCCTTGATCGCCTCGTTGCTCCTGTCGATCGGCCACCGCGTGGCCTTCGTTACAGTTGGGTTCGGGAAGGGGGACTACTCGCACGTATTCTGCCAGGCCCTCGATCAGCGTAGCGGCACGTGGATCGTCCTCGATCCGGTCGCGGCGCCGGACGTGCGCGGCATGCTGCGCCGGGTGCGGAAGTACAGGATCTATCCTGTCTGACCCAATAACGCCTGGACGCATTTGAGCGAACGTGGCATACTGGCGCAGCTCGCAGCCGCTGTCTTTATCTTTCCTCCCAGCCGGTCCAATCCTTGAGCTGCTTCGGAGTCAGAACCACCATGGCGAGCGCGGCCATCGAGCTCGGGAGCAAGGCACGATGATGGACAACACGAACACGGAGGTCCTCTCGCCGAAGTGGCTGCGGCGCGCCCAGCGCCTCAACCCCTTCTACAAGGAGAGGCTGAAGTGGACGGTCCCGGCCGAATGGCCCGACGACGTCGCGAGCGCCGAGCTTGCCCTGCGCGTCGCCGCCTTCCAGACCGAGCACGGCGGCCTGACCGTGGACGGCGCGATGGGGCCCAAGACGTGGGAGTCCCTGCAGGGCCGGACCTGGGAGCCACCGGCCGGAGAGCACATCGTCGTGGGCGGGCGGCGCGTGGCCGTGCCGTTCCCCGTGGTGACGTGGCTCGAGCCCGGCGGGCTCTCCTTCTACGACCGCCGCGGCTGGACCTCGCGCCGCGACCCCAGCGGCCGAGGTGTGAACCTCTTCGTCCTCCACTGGGACGGCTGCACCTCGGCGCACCAGTGCTTCCAGGTGCTGCTCGACCGGGGGCTCTCCGTGCATCTCCTTCTCGATGGCGACGGGACCGTTTACCAGGCGCTCGACCTCGCCGAGGCGCGCGCCTGGCACGCGGGGAACGTGAACGAGCGGTCCTTTCGGCGTCGAGATCCAGAACCCGGTTCGCCTCCACCGAAACAAGTGGCAGAACCCGCCGCGGTCGGTTGTGGTCGAGCCCGGCGTCCACGGCGCCAGGCAGCAGGAGCACCTGGACTTCTACGAGGTCCAGAAGCTGCGCGTGGTCGAGCTCGCGGAAGTGCTCTGCGGGCGGTTCGGCATCCCGCGCGCGCTCCCCA
>ERZ1292637.447-Hain-H14-01um-R3-447-length-24375-cov-7_pt1 | contig 24375 bp, 30 predicted proteins | sample MGYA00564405_ERZ1292637 | MGnify/ENA primary metagenome ERZ1292637 (study PRJEB36523, sample SAMEA6512645) | groundwater metagenome | collected 2019-01-09 | study: AquaDiva: Metagenomics assemblies of 32 groundwater samples | reverse complement strand
CAAGGCAACCATACCTGCGATAATCCGCCATGCTGTAATCCATCGCATGTCTATGCTGGAACGAAAAAACAGAACACGGCCGATGCCATGGTCCGTAATCACATGAAGGAATTGCTGACGCCTGAACGCACGCAAGGCGAGAAGAACGCCAAGGCCAAGCTGACGGAAGAACAGGTCAGAGAAATTCGTGCGATATCCCTGCAGGGGACTTCGTATGTGGCATTGGCGAAAATCTACGGCGTTGATAGAAAAACAATCAAAGATATTCGATGGGGACTTACCTGGAAACATATATAACCCTTAGAACTATAAATACTCATAACTCATTGAGGTATATGGCTATCGGGATATCTTAATAAATTATCTAATCCAGGCGTATAGGGATATCCGCGAAAGTTGTTCACGTTGTTAAATTTCGCGATGCACGTCGCGATGCGTTTGTCACAGCCAGGATACACCGAGTACGTATTCCCCACTTGGATGCTATTCGACATGGCGAGAAACAAGGAAAACTGTTTTGTTGTCCCATTATACGCCTCGATCTCCATATGACGCTGGTTGTTCAGCCCACTGGTCCATGTGATCACGCCCCCTTCAAACCAGGCATTCACTTCGGTGCGGCTGGTATCGATAAAAATGCGCCGATCTGTGACGCTCGTTACCGTCCCAGTCACAGTCAATGGCACAAGGTCGACTTTGCACCGGGCGTCGCCCAGATCCGCCTGACAGTCTGGGCTGAACAGGTCTCCCAATTCCCGGACAAGGGCTTGCATGAGTCCACGTAACTCAGCAACATACAGCGTCCGATGCAGACTGATGTTCCCAACCCATCCCTTCCGAAGCTTGAGTTGTCCCATCGTCAAGTCGGCCCAATTGACCTGGAAGAAACGGACCTCAGCCAGGTCCCACAGGCCGTCTTGCAGTTCAGACGGCTTAATGGTCACGTCATCAATCACCCCGGCAATTTCCGTGTTATCCACGGCCATGCCCGCATGTGTCTGTACAGCGAACCCCTGGAACCCCGGCATCGGGGTATACGACTCGCCGGAGATGACCAAGGGTTCGTCATGACTCGTGAATGTGAAGATCGTTCCATTCTGCCACTGCACGCGACAGCATGTTGCCAAGGTCGTGAGCGGTTGCTGTAGATGCAGCGCCAAAGCGCTTGTCACAGTCTTCACGGCAGCGTCAAGGCCTCCTTCAGTTCAATGAGCGGGATACTGTCTATCTGCCCGATGGTTGGAATCGTCAGCTGTGCCAGGTTGACATCCGTATCAAAACGGACCGCCACATCGAATTCTCCCGACCAGTTCAGGACGCCCCCAGGCGCGCCCGCAGTCGTGACATAGCCCGTCGCATAATTCAGCGTCGCCCCTCCGTAGGGTGTCGTACCGACAAAAAACGTGACGGTATTGATCACGGTGCCGAGAGGAAAACCTACACCGACCGGCTTTACGATGGGCCTGACATAGGTTGCATTGCCGACAGTGTACGTCTTCGCCAACTGAAAATGAGTCGCGTCGCGAACAATGCACGGTTCAAGCACCGCCTGATAATCCAGATGGTGTTTAAACCGAAATCCTCGGCGTTTCCCACGCCGCGCGAGTGCAAACGCCTGCAGTTCCTTGAGTTCAGTCAGCGTTTTGACGGCATAGCGACAATCGCCCTTCCATCGCGCCCGAGCCCAATTACTGTTGCGATGTTCGGCACCTTCGAGCAGCACAACCACCGCTGTCTCGAAAGAGGGACCGAATGTACTGCCAAACGCTAAGCCGCTCGGAAAGCGCACTTCATCAAACGGCATCGCCATCCGACACTCCTTAGCTCAGCGTAAATTCCAACGGTACCGGCAATACTTCGAGAATCGGTATCGGCTCCGTTTGTCCTACCCCTATCAACGCCAGACTCGTCAGCAACTTATCAGAGGCAAAACGCATCGCGATGTCATATTCCCCGGACCAACGCAGGACGACCCCTACTCCTGGAGGGCTTCCAAACGTTACCTTGCCCGTCGTGTGATCCACGGAGCCTGCCGTTGGTATGCCATTGGCGTAGAGCGTGACACTTGCATACGTGTTTCCTATAGGAAAACCAATGCCCACGGGTTTGGTGATCGGCTGGGCGTACAAATCTGGATCAACGCCATATTGTTTGTAGAGCTGGAAAACCGTCGTAACCCCATTGCCAATCCCAAACCCTTCCAGCGTAGCCGTATAATCCAGTTTATCCTTATACCGAAAACCAATGGCCTGCCCACGATGGGCCAGGAAGAATGTATAGAGCGTGTAGAGTTGGCTCGTCGTTTTGACGCCATACCGCACATCGCCCGTGCCGCGTGCCGCAGTCCAGACTTGCGTGCTCCCTTCAAAGCCTGAAGCCAACTGGATGACTTCCGTCGCAAATTCCCGACCAAAAGTCGAACCAAAAGAGATGTCCGTCGGGAACCGCACCTCATTGAAGGCGATCAGTGCTGCCATTCGCTATCCATTTCGCGCCATTGTGCCTCGGAGCGTTATGGCCGCTTCCCGCAACAATTGATCTCTCGAAGCCTTGAAGGACCCGACATCAGGGGTGCTCACGTTCATCACTACCAATGGCCCCGCATAGCCTCCGGGATTCCCCATCTGGCCGACACGCCCATATCCGCCATCCTCTGGCATGACGCCCCACGCACGTGACGACGCCATCACAGGCATGCCCCCACCAACCACGCCGCCCTCAGCGAAATGGGGCATAGGCAGCTGCGGGAGTGCGAGAGGAATGTCAATCCCATTGGGCAACCGCGTCTTCATGCGACCCTGGCCGTCCATCATCGCGGGAATCTTTCCGCCGCGCAGCGGGATCACCGCTTCCGGCCCAGCTTCGCCCAGCAGGACCCGCGTCGCCTTGTCGAACCGTCCGCCATGCTGAGCGCCATACAGTCCAATACTCCGGTCAGCAATAGCCTGGTATGCCGCTTGATCACCTGCAACCGATCCCGTGGCCGTTGTCCCGGCTGCCCCCGAACCAAACAGCGATCCTGCGTATTGCCCAGCATAGGTGCCAGCCACCGAGCCCGCCAGCGAGAGGAGTGCCTGCGACCACGATGAGCCCCCGGTGCTAGGCTTGGCGACATACCCGCGTGCTCCAGGGACCTTGGATGCCCAGTCAAGACCCGTCACGGTATCGACGCCACCAGACGTCTTCCCAGTTGCGTAATCATACTCACCGCCTTGAATAACATGCCCGGTGATGGGATCGCGATGGAGTGCAAAGGCTTTGTTGTATTCCTCGTCATCCGTGCTACTGCTCCCAGCAATCCACGCCGCCCCCGTTCCCCCCGCCACGGCTCCAGCGATAGGCAAGAATTGTCGGGCCATCTTCATCCAGTCTCCGCCCGCCGCCGTTGACGCATCTTCCGCCTCAGTAAGACGCTTCGTCCGAGCAACAATGGCTAGATAACGATCATACAAAGCAAAATCGTCCTCCGCCATGCCCCACCCATCCACCACTCCACCCTCGGCCAGCGCAGGGATGTTCGGATGCATGACGCCACGCATGACTAACGCAGCGAGTTGTCCTGCGGCTGGGGTCATCACGCCCCCGGTCTTCAGCGGAATCACCGCTTCGGGACCCTCTTCACCGAGCAAGACCCGCGTCGGTTTCGTAAAGATGCCCCCACGGGCCGCCGCGGTAAACGACAGCGTCGGCGCCGCCTCCTCGACCGATGGGGTGGCCTCTGACCGTCGCCCGAGGGCTGGCGCGAGATCCTTGCCCATATTGGTCAGGGCTGTTACGCCAGTCCGTAGTGCTTCAATTCCTTCCGCGATCTTGTCAGTCGCCTGCTTGAGTCCACTCGTGATGTCCGTCTTGAGCGTAGAGACCTCTTGTTTGACCTGGCCTCCCAATTGACTGAGGCCACCCGTGAACTGCGACCACAACGACGAGGAGGCCTCTTGGGCAGGCACACTTGGCACAACCGGAGGGATGGCCGGAGTAGGAGCCGGAGTCACTCCCTGTCCTGGTAACGTCGCACGCCACGCCGCATCTTGCGCCGGTGTTGAGCGAGCAGTAGGCGGAGACACTGCGACTGGAACAGGGACTGCGGGTTGCATTACCACAGAAGCAGCGACTTGTGAGCGCTCCTGGAGCATCCGTTGATACTGGGGACGGAACCTTTCGACGTTTTGGACAAAATCGGGATCGGTAGTGTTATAGCGTCGCAACGCTGCTGGATAATCACCCTTCGTCTCTTTTAATAAATCAGCAAGATAGCGTAACCCAGCATCAGTGCTCACCTCAGGATTTGTGCGGGTCTTCGGCGTTTGCCCATAGCGAGATCCTGTCTTATTCGTAACTTGGAAGAGGCCGCGGACACCGGTCTCGCTCGTGGCATTCGGATCCCAATTCGATTCTCGCTCCGCGAGGGCGAGTGCCCAACTCGGATCAATTCCGAGTCTCTCGGCCTTCCCTACCACCATCTGTTGCAAAGAAGTCATCGCTCCAGGTGTGACGCTAGGGCGCTCGGCAGTAACTTTTTCCACGGCGTTCGCCGTAATCGCTTCGAGAGTCCGACGATCCTGCTCTACCGATCCCGTCGCCGTCGTGCCTTCCGCCGCGCTTACTGGAAGAGTCGCAGCGCCTGGAGTCGCCGTCCCCAACCCGGCGCTCAGTGCCTCGACTTTCAGCCGCAAGGCTTCGAGTGCTGTCGCGGTCTGCGTCGCCTGCATCCCCAGTCGGGCTACGGGGAGCGTGCCGGCCTCGGTCATCCCCGCCAACGGTCCCTTGTCTCGCGCCTCGGTCGCCGTCGCAACGGCCTTGCGCTCTTGCGGAGTCGGTTCCAGGCCAAGGAACTTCGCAATACCCGTACTTTGGAGCCACGTCCCGGTATCTGCCCCGGCCCGGATCGTTGCCGTGGGCTCATTGGGCGCGACGGTAGCTCCCGTCGCGCCACCCAACCCCTGGAAAAATTCATCAGCCATCTTAGCGAGCGGCTTCGTTACCGTGGCTCGCACCATCGCGGTGTTAATGTCCCGAATGATGCTCGTGGCAAAATCCTGGGCACTGCCTTTGCCCGTGGTGTAAAACTCAACGAGTGCTGCTTCGGTACTCTGCAGCGTCTTAAGTGTCACGTCCTGCATCGTCACGAAGGCCGTCGTATGCGCCTCCGCCAATTCTTGGAGTGGCCGCCTGGCCCCATCCAGCGCATGCTGTAACTCCACCACGCCGGCGGCCTGCGCCCGCCACTGTTCAACATTCTCGCTCGTCGGGGTGAATCCTTCAGCAATGAGCGCCTTGATTTTCTCGCGTACGATGACTTCACGCTGTTGGACATCAAGGCTCTGGGACATCGCTCCCAGCGAATCCCGTAACGCTGCCGCTTGCCCCCGGATACTCTCCGTGGCTTTCTGCGTCGCCCTCGCCTGCTCTTCGGCATTGATAGCTTGCTGCGCGTCCTTCGCTTGTTCCGTAAGCTGAACAATACTGGCGCGCATGCGTTCCAGCGCTTGCGCATCAAAGGGGTGGAGCGTGCCAATAAATTGGTAGGCCGTCGCGAGCGCAGTAGCGTCCTGCGCAAGCACTTCTAGGAGCCCATGAAACTGTTGCGCTTCCTCGGGAGAGAAAATCTGCATCGTCTCAATGTTCATGAAGGCATCTTGCACCTTCACCGTCCCCAGGGCTACGCCATCCATCGCAGCGCTCACTGCCTTGAATTGGTCAGGATTAAAGGTGCCCTGGATCATCAGTTCATTGAGCCGTCCAATCTCATCGGCATAGGAGCGCACTTTCGCCTGCAGATCCCGCACGCGCTCTTGCGCCTGGATCAGGGGGCGGGAATTGACCTGCAGTTGGATATCGAGCCGGCCTTGCTGCTGACGTTGCTGCTTCGCAAAATCCTGGGTAATCTTGCCAAACTCTTGCGCGGTCCGTTGCGGCTGGAGCGCAACCTCTTCCTCCCGAATCTGGGGCACGAGGGCTTTGATCCGTTCCGCATGAATACCTAACGGGGCTTCTGGTGTGCCGCCACCTATCTGCAACAAGCGCTGCAACTCTTGCCGGAGCAACGCGACATGCCGCTCCCCCGTCGTCAGTGTCGCGCCAAAGAGCTGCACTTCGACCGCCAAATGCCGGAAGACTGGCACATTCGCGGTCAGCTCCATCTCACGGCGCAATCGCGCATTACTCGCCGTCAACGTCGCGGTGGCTTGTTCAATCTGCTCGAACGCCCCAAGCTGCGTCTTCGTCGCTGCATCAAGAGTCGCCTGCAACGCTTCCGTTGGTTGCCCTGCTTTTTCTGCCGCCGCCAACGCCGCCATCGCCTGTGCCACGGCACTGCTATTGCCCGAGAGCGTCTTGGTATGCTCTGCTTCCAGGTCGATCTCGTCGCGCTTCAACCGCGTGCGTTCTGCCGCTCCCGCGAGCGCCCCCTGCGTCCGTTCCACCTCTGCGGCTCGCAGTTCATGGTTCGCCGCCAATTCACTCTTGTAGAGCGCTTCAATCTGCACAACCCGTTGCTGATCAACCTTCGCATTGAGCAACGCATCGCCCGCACCCGCTGCAACTGCCTGCCCTACCTCTTTTCGTGCGGCGGCTTGATCCTGTAACGCTTGCGTCAACCGCGTTTCTTCTTGCCGGATATGCTCTAGGATCTGGGGTTGCATCGCACCAGGGCCTGGCCCGCTGGTAGGCCCACCAAAAAACTGCTCCCGCGTACCCCGCTCTGTTTCTGGTGACGGGAAAGGGAAGGATGGTCTCAGTCCAATCCGGAACGTGTTGCGGAGTACACGCATAGGTAATGATGTAGCTTGATATGCTTCCAGCGCGGCACGTTCCTGGCGTATGGTCTCCAGCCGTGCTTGCATCCCTGTCGTATCTTCAGGACCAGGAAGCCCACCACCGGGGCGCCCTGGGGCCTGAGGCACCCCAATGAGTGGACTGAGCGTCTTAAGAATGGGAAGCCCAATCTCCCGCGTCGCAAATTTGGAGAGCGTGTTCCAGAGCACCTTGAGCTGCTCATCAAAATCGGCGGCCATCTTGATATCTTCGGGACTGATCAGCGGACCAATCTTCGCCTGTTCTGCCGCCAGCCTGGCGCGCCCTTGCGCGATTTTCTCGGCGAGTTCCGCCATCTCCTGGAACCCACGCCCTTGTAACGCCTGGGAAAGCACTGCGGCGGCGCCGACGCCTTGTGCTTCCTTGATCTTAATAGTCCCGGCAAAGACTTTGGCCATAAAATCCAGGAATTTTTCTGGCTTCTGCCCCTCCAATAAATCCGCCAGATCGATCCCAATTTGCGCAAACTGTGACCGCTCGGTCCCTAGCGGACTCCGAATCGCTTCCGCGGAGGTGCGTTGCAATGTGCGGATCACCGAGCGCAACCCTTCCAGGTTATCGCCCGCGGCCTTGGCCGCGGTCTCCATCAACTGGAGATCGCGCACGGCGATGCCCGTCGCCAGATGCTCCTTGTCTAGCATGTCGCCGAATTCACCCGCTCTGCGTGCCAGATTTAACAAGGCTCCACCAGCCAGCGCCCCGACGATCGCGATACCACTCGCAATCCCGACGAAACCCAGGAGCTTCCCCCCTGCCAGGTCAATACCTCTCCCAGCCTGCCCGAACCCCTCCGCCATCGAACTAATGCCACGCTCGACTTCCGCAAAGGCTCGGATATCGCGAAGCATGACCCCAAAGAGTGCACTCCAGGTGTGCTGGAAGCGCAGGAGACTCTCGCCCAGTCGTGCCCAAACGTTCTCATGCTCATCGGGCGGCGGAGGCAGTTTTGACACAACAGGTGGGGCGCCTGGGGTACCTGGCGTTCGAGCTCCGCCCGCCCCGCCGATGAACGTCGCGCTCTGGCCCATCCATGCCGGCGCGGCACCGAGTTTCTGACTCAGTTGCTGTTGCTGGGTTGACACAGTCTGAAAAAACTGGTGATAGGCAGTTTCTGCCTGGGAAAGGGACTGCCGGAGCGGAGTAATATCTATGCGCAATTCAGGCAGCCTAGATCCGGTCATCTGCCGCTGAAAGGCTTCTGTCTTCGCAATTGCTTCCTGGAGCCCGCGCATGAAGGCCGACGCATCAAGGGACAAGCGGGCGAGGACGTCGCCCGCATTGACCGTGCCACCACCTTCCGCCATCATAGCCTCCTAGAAGAATTGAAAATGGGTACTACGGCATAGAGCGTTTATGATGCTTCTTCCATACCATGAATTATGGTACTTTCTGGCCCAAAGTGCTGGCCGACCACGGACATCCACACCGCGAGCTGCCGCCGACCCTCCGCTTCCGCATCAAACTCCGGAGGCTCAGATTTGCGCACCATGTTCCAAGTATGTAACGGAAAATCGTCCAGATCGTAGTGTGCTGGGTGGCTCTCGGCATTGCGGTGAATCTCCGCCAGCGCCCAGACAATGTGCGACGAACGCCTATCCTGCCGCGCCTGATCTTCTTGCCACCGCGCTATCAGCGCCAGATATTGCTTCAGCGTCAGCCGCCAAAATGAGCAGTCGTCCAGTCCTAGATCAACCCTCCCTCGGCTCCAACAGGAAAGCCAATCAAGGAAGGAGGGGAGGCAGTTTTATCCTCCCCATTCACCACCGGTGCCGGGCCATCCGTGGTCATCGCCTGATCCCATGCCGTTAGTACTGTATTGAGTACCTGGGTCAGTTGTCCAAGCGGCACAATCTTTCCCACCTGCTCCACGGTTACGCTTGGATCATGCTGGCGCAGGCCACACGTCAGCAAGACGAGCAATTGTGTCATACTCAGCGTCTGCAACGCGAAGTCTCGTAGCAACTGGACGCTGCCGCTCGGCTGGCCCAAGAGCACCTCCAATTCCCGCTCCGCCTGGTAGCCCGCCCACAAATTCAAACTCATCCTCCGAGGCTTGTCCAGAAACACCTCGACCCCTTCTTGCATCGGTAATACCCGTTCCGCCATAGGAAAACTCCTCTCCCTCTAGATCGTATAGACCTTTAGCTCCACGTGCTAAAGATCGGCTGCCCCAGCACGCGCGCGCGGCTCGTCAGCGTGGCAATCGCCATCGCATCGCTGCCAATCGTGTACTCGAGGATAATACCAGTAAACGTCAATTGTACCTTTGGCGTTATTTGCGGAAACCGCACGCGCATCTGCTTCCGATCACCGGCCTCGAAACGCTTCAGGAGCCCGGTCACACCATCATGCGTCGCGTTGTTCGGCAGATAGTTGCCCTCGATCCGGGCCTCCATCTCTTTCATCCCGGCGACCCACTCCTTCCAAGCATCCGGCGTGTCATGGTTTGAGGCGTCCAACTCGTCGGCCCGCGCCGGGAAGGTCGTCGTGCGCAGCTCAGCCACGGTAGTGTAGTTGGCATCCACACTGCCGGATTCCAAGGTCGAGATCTCGAACCGCGTTCCCTGGCCACGAAATGCTTGTGTCAAAGCTCATCTCCTTTGATAGTCTCCGACATTCAGGCCGGGGACTCTGATGTTACCCCTCGCCACCCCAAAAAAATGCCCAAACATACAGATTCGCTGTATGTTTGGGCATCCCGGTCAGGGCGTGGCCCGGCTCACCGCGCCTGCGGTGGCGTATACTTGCCACAATATTCTACACGATACTTACTGGCGTCACAAGACACGCTACCTAACTCATGCCCGTACCACAGGGTTTGCCAACGTATAGATTCAGCAGGCATCCCTGACGCGCTCCACACAGCCTAAGACCGTACCAGTCTGTATGTCGATGGTAACCTGAGCATAACGCCGCCCTTTTTCACCAGGGATCTCATAACCAACCGTCACAGCCGCTTCATAAAAGATCACCCCTTCCGTCAACAAATTCTGCATGTGATCCCCTGTAGGCACCCGCGCTGTTTTGATCCACATTTTGACCGTCGCTACCGCGCGAAGGCGTGCTGCCTCTCGCATATGTCTCTTGCAGGTCGAAATCTGAAAGTCACCCCCCCCCAGAAAAAAATACGTCTGACATTTCAAATCATCCTTCCTTGCCTAGCCCACCCTTCCCAGTGCAGCAGCGTGTTTATGGCCGTCACGACCGCTACATGCAGATTGATCACACAGATACTTCCGGCACAATTTCATAGGCCCATCCCGCCATCGCTAATCGGAACACCTCGGCAAATCGTGCCGCGATGGCGGTCCAACGAAACTTCGGCTGCTGCACAAGCGCCAGGCCAGCGGCAATAAGAGCTTCGCGTGCGGTCCTATTGCCCATCCACCACTGCAGCTCTTGTGCGACGGTTGCTGACGTGACTAGGCCACCGAGTTCGTATCGAGAGGAAATCGGGGCTTGATCCGTACACACCATGTACCCTACCGCCCCATCAGGCCACTCACCGAGAGAAGACCAGTAGGGCACCAAGTTCGGTATACCGCAGGCCATCGCTTCCATAGTACTGAGTCCCCATCCCTCCCCCAGCGTCGTCGACACCTGCAGGTCCCAGGCGCTATAGAGCCAGGACAATTCTGACTCATCTGCCCCGTGAAACGTCGTAAGCATATCCGGCGGCCAGAGCACATTCGCCTCGATGCCCAAATACTGCGCTAGTGGCCGCAAACTCCCACCGATGTCTTCATCGGCACAGTGGAGCCACAAGAAGGCGCGATCCTCGATCTGTTCTATCTGTATCCAGCGCTGGAATCCCCGCAACGTCAAGTCGAGTCGCTTCCGCGTCTGATTGCGGTTCAGATTCCCCACGATGAGATACTTGGGATCGTTCAGCTCTGGCACACCCAAATGCCGCCGCGCTTCCGCCTTGTCCCGAGGCGTATACACGTCGAGATCAACCCCGTGCGGAATGATCGTCATCGGCCCATGATAGCCTCCCTCCAGCAGCTGCTGTGCGCCGAACCTGGTATAGGCAATTAGGGCTGCGAGGCCGTTCAACGCTGCCGCTGCCGCAATATGGTACCCATCGACTGGGACATAGGCTATCAAGGGAGGGCGCTCCATGGCAGGCCACGCGGGCAACTGCTCGTGCTCCGCCACAAACTCAGCAACCACCCAGGCATTGTGCATCACGCATACCACATCAGGCTGGAAGCGCATGACGAGATCGCGGTAGCGGGCCACGCCGTATGGGCTACCCCCAAGATGGGCAGGATAGATCGGATAGGAATAGGAATGCGGGTCACCGAGGTAATTTAACCCCAAGACGATGATATCAAACGATTCGCTAAGATAGCGTAAGACGTTGTGCGTCACGCGTGCAAATCCCGTACAGGCTACGGCATCCCCAATCCAGAACAAAAGCGGCTTCGTCTTCATGAAGATTCTCCACCCTCTCAGTCCCCGGGCGTGAAGCGCTGCAGCAGCAGAAAGGTCGCCGCCCATGCCTGCTCCCGCCTCCAGTAGTCTGTGATCCGCTTATGCATCCGCCGGTAACACCGCTGACATAAACCACGCGCCATATGCGGCCGTTCCGTGGTCCCGCAGTCCAAACACTGCGGCCACTCCAAACTCCATTGGTCCGCTGGACACCGCCTTGCAAAGCCAGCCCGCCCAGTCACCGCGAGTAACTGCCGATTGTGCACCGCCCGTCGCACCCGCCCACGTGACGACCGATGCCGCTTTGCTGCCATCGCGCCCATCGCTGCCTGACTACACACTACCCCACAATATACTCGATGGTCCGTCGTCCACAAAAACGAGTTTCCACACCGGCGGCATGGCACCAGCTGCCTGAGCCCCAGATGATAGGCAGCTCCCGCAGTCCATGTCCGCTTGCAAGCCGTACAAAAGTAGATGGCGCGCGGCATCATTGTTCGCACGTGCGTCTTCTGGCTCCCACAGCGGATACATGCTGGACAATCGCCTGGGCGTGCACGGGTGGGCATCAATCGCGTGCCACCCTGCACCCAAGTACGCTGACACGCCCGACAGCGCCAAATCGGCTTGCCTTCTGGACTGACTCGCCGATATTGGGTCTCCCATCCGTAACAACGCGGACACTGTTGACGTTCATTCTTCTCCATTACATTTCCCATCACCCCGCCCCACGCAGGACCTGCCTGTGTCGACTGCATCGTCTGCTTATAGTTCCTTCGTTACGTATGAACAGCGTGGTCCATCCATTACCTGGAGTACTGACATAGACGACTGCCCTGAGGATCATCCGCAGGAGGATGACGAGGTCCTCGACCGAGAGATTCATAAAACAAACCTTCCGTCTTCGAGAAAAGCAATCATCTTGCTCACAAGCTGCAAATCACGGCGCAAACGGGGAAGCCACCGTAGAATGCGTGCTTGCTGCGCGCAGTATGCGCCAAAGGCTTCCACGACATCGCATCCATAGGTGTCAACCTCCCAACACAGTTGGCGTAGCATTATGATGGCTCTTTGGTAACTAAAAATCTTATCTCTATTAGAACTCTATTATGGGCATCCATGCCCACGTTCTGTGGGGGAGAAAGCGGGTCTAGCGCTAAATATCTTGTCCCGGAGAGGTCCTGGTTCGCTACTGCCGCCAGCGCCGCATGGATCGCTACGGCACGTGCCTCGGCAACGGCGTACCCATCTGTGGCCGCGCGCACCAGTACATCGAGCCCCGGGCGCGCCAGGTTGATACCGGCCACATCGTGGACACGCTGGCCACCGATCCCGGCGGTCTCGAAGAGGGCGGTACAAAACGCGGGCGTATTGATGTCCATCAATCGACTTTTGAATAGATCGGTTCCGACAGTACCAAGTCCTTCCGCTTGAAGATACGCAGCCACCTCATCGAGCAATGGCATGATACACCTCATCTTCCGGTGTCGCTTCGGTCGGCAACCACGTCGGAATGTTCTCCGTAGGTCTCTGTCCAGCCACGATCCGCCGCAACAGCTGGTCAAACTGCCCCGCAATCACGTCCCAAGAAAAACACGACTCCGTGACAAGTTTTAATCCCGCATCCCGTAACTGTGCCCGCAACTCTGGACGCGCATATAACTCCTGCATCGCCGTCACGAGTTGCTGCTCATCGACTACCGCACCGATGGTATTAATCCCTCCTGACGTCGTCCATCGGCTCGTGCAGGGCACGAAGAGCGCCGCGTCTGCCGCCCACTCGGCCAGAGCGCTATGGTGTGGCAGCAACTGCGGCACGCCGCAGGCCATGCCTTCCATCGTCGGGAGGCTCCATCCTTCACCCACCGAGGTATTGATTTGCGCATCCATCGCACTATAAATAGCGCGCAACTCCTCATCGCCTACCCCGACAATAGCAGCCATCGTGCCTTCCTGCAGCCCCCCACGGACGGCTGGGAGAATGATCCGACTGGCAATCCCGAGCGCCTGTCCGAGCTGGATAAGATCATATCCCCCGCGCTCGGCAGGGTTCATGTGGAGCAGCAAGTACGGCTCTGCCCCGTGGCCATCCCACTGTCGCAGGAATTCGGCGAACGCATACAGCAAGATATCCACCCGTTTGCGGGTCTGGTTGCGATTCACCTGCCCAAAGACAAACGCCGTCGTAGACATCCCGAGCATCATACGCGCAACGTATCGGCCCATCGGGGCAAAGGCATCCAGGTCCACGCCGTGCGGAATGATCACTGCGGGGCCTGTAAACCCAGATGCTCGACACTGGTCCTCCCCGTACTGTGTATAGAAAATAGCCAGGTTTAAGGCGTTCAACGCCGGCGCGGCACTCTGATTCATGGCATCGATCGGCATATAGGCTATAACCCGCTCTTCCCCTTTCAGCGCCAGGAATCGTGCCACATGCCAGGGGTCTTGCATCATGCACACTACGTCAGGTTGCAACTGGTCTACCAGCGACCGGTAGCGGCCAACTCCGACAAGGTCACCCCCAAGCGCGGCCGGATAGCAAGGGTAGGGGCGGTCATGCGGGTCACCGTGGTAGTTGATCGCTAAGCAGGATACCTCCCAGGTGTGGCGGAGGCGCTCCAGGATCGCATGCGTCACACGGGCAAAGCCGGACGTACAGGCTGCATCTCCAATCCATAACAATTTGAATTTCTTAGTCATCATAGTCCTTGATGAGATCAAGCGCTCTCTCCGCTTCATCATGAAAATGCAAACAAGGCATATGGACGATCGTTGGCATCGTATGAATGCGGACAGGGACTAACCTCCCATGGGTTGTCTCGAGACGATACATCTTTGCCTCTTGTGTCCCAAGAGCCCCCCACGCATCCATCTCCCATTTTTGATAGAAGCACGGATAGACATGCGTAACCTCAAAGCCTACTGCGTTGGCGTTTTGGATCAAAGTCGTAAGTGACTGAGGCTGCGACGGGTGCCCATGTGGCCAGAACACTGAGAGAAATGTTCCACGAATCATGGCAGTTCCCTTTCTCGCCCAAAGGTACTCACCAAGAAGAACCGAGCTGGCGGCTGGGTGAGACAGCGCGAGGCCTTCGCTTGCCAGCCCGGTGCGTATCAGAAACGCAGAAACAGTATAGCAGATGCTCCCATGTGTTGCCCGAACTCTTCGGTCATGGCCTCGTATGTCGCTGCAGGATGTCACGTACCGTCGCCGCCATGTCTGCGGGATAGGTTGCCATCACCTCTTTCATCGGATCAGACAAAAAGTGATACTTCCCCACTTCACTCCATGCAGTATACTTGTGCCCACTCGGGCTCACCCCGCCGGTATGTCCAGCCCTCGGATTTTCGTGCACCGCCGCCGCATACCGCGCTGCCGCGCCGCCGTACCCGAACGTCACCGCAATCTGCGCGCCAGTAATCTCTGGCGGCAACACCATACCACTCGCCCGCAACGTGCCGCCCCAGCGATTGCGCACAGGGACTTCAGGCCGGCTCGCCGTCATCACCCGCTGCGCCCGCTGATAGACCGCCGCAGCCAGCGCTGGAACCAGGTCAGTCTCTATCCGCCGCAACCGCTGTATCAAGCCATCGAGACCCTCACTCGTCAGTGCCATCAGCTCCTCCTACACTGCCATCATGAGTATCTTCATCCTCAATCTCTCGTCGTACCAAAACATAGTCCTTGAGAATCGTGATCGTATCCTCCGCCTGCTGACGTGTCGGAAGATATTCCACCGTGGCTTGTACGAGTTGCCCTATGCAAAAAGTAAGCGAAAATCCTACAACCTGTTCCGGCGGCAATCCCAATGCCGCACACAATCGTCGCCCGATATTATCCACCCCAGGGAGGCATGCCACTGGCTGAAACGCAGTGTTTCGCTCAGACATAACTCCACTCCTCCCCTGGAAAATAGCCCGCTGTATGCCAGTAGGTGTGCGCCTGATGATGTGTAAACACGCCGCTTTTGGCGAGACTCGCGAGCGTTTGTCCGAGATAGCTCGGGACACGAGCGTAGGTCTGGATGACGAAATAGAAAGCCGGAATACTCATCGGGTGATCTCCCGCTGTAGTCGTTCCAGACAGTCCGCAATCCGTCGACGCTCCGCCTCGGCCTGCTGGTGCTGCCACCACACGTCAAGATGGGTACACAGCCATGCACTCCCTAGCAGCCCACCAATTCCCAGGCCCCACCAGGCCAACAGCCTCATCTTCGCTCTGTCCTTCCATGATGATTCGCTACCGCCATCGAGGCCAACCAACAGTGACTCTGCGTGAACGTCAGGGGCACCGGGGGACGAGACACTGCAACAGGCCACTGCGACTGCTTCAGTCCCTCATAACTGTTATCGACGATGATCGTGCGTGACCATAGCGGCTCCACGCTCGCCACGGCCCGCTGTAACAAAAGCGACCCGTTGACGTACACAATCGCGAGCACCCACGGAGATTCAGACATCAGTGGTTCTTCCGTCACGCCACAGCAGCGGCAAGGCCGCATCGCCATAGAAGCGTCGAATCGCAGGAGTTTCACTGCACAAAACCTGCTCGAATAGCTCACGATCCCACCTCGCGACGCCCGGACTTTCATTCGCCATCGGCGTAGCCATAATCGGCTCCTCATGCCCCTGATACCCGAGCCGTGTCAGGATCGCTACCAGATCCTGTGCCAAGGTCTCTTGATGCCCAATCGCATCAATGTACATTGTCCCTGGTGGTCCAAAGTACCACTCATACATCCGCGTCACATAGCTCGGTTCATGGGCCAGAACCATCTGCACAAACACCGCAAACGTGAGACTCGCATAGGGCGCAAGACACGCCTGAGGATGCCAGGACGGCGCTTCCCAATTGGGCCATCCATTGGCACACTGAAAGCGAAAGTAGCTCGAGTACCAGGCCAAGGGATGCCGCACGAAACCGAACGCGAAAGGATAGGTATGCACATAGCCCCACAACGGCGCATGGCCTGTGGACACCCCAAGACGCACCGACGCCCACGTCGTGGCAATCCCCGCCGCCTTCAGTGCGGCTTGTACCCAGATCCCACCCGTCTTGGGCACATGCAGAAACAACGCGTCCGCTTTCAATAAGTAGAGACTCATGTTACTCGCGTGTTTCCTGTGCCATCATCATACTCTTCCCCAGTCGTCCTGCGATACATCACCAGAGGGTGTCGATCCAGGGGAAACCAAGACATCCACGTCTGATAGCCCGCATGCTGTAACTGCTGCGTCGCAAAGAGCGCTTCCTGGATACTGGGATACAGCCCAGCACTCTCATACCGCATCTCTTCTCTGTGCATCGTCCAGACCTGCATCTTCATATGCGCCACCCTTTGCCGACCCAGAGCCAGTTATTGACCACCTCGACTGTCGCAAATGCCTCATTGACTGCTTGATGCACGCCAGGGAAGCCGTAGTCATCCCCGCATGCGAGCCCCCCCGACGCCAGCAGCGGCATCCACGCCGCCAGGTCGGCCCGCACAGACGCGACATCATGCGAAGCATCGAGCACGAGCATGTCGAAGCTCTGTGGCCCAAGAGATGCAAGAAGATGGCACGCTGCCTCACAACTGGCCATCTCTAGAAGCTGTAACTTCTCACTATCAAGATGATCCGACACGTTAATAAAAAAGTCGGTCTTCACACGCCCTGCGCCTGCTTGCGCTAATCCGACATCCACCGGATCATCCCCCAACGCTGTGCCCTGCCAGTGGTCTACCGTATACACCACGCCAGGCGCATGATCCGCCAGCGCCCGCGTCGTCCGGCCTAGCCACGCGCCCACCTCTACGATCCGCAGATGCGTCTGGGCCTGCTGCGCAAACCACCGCAGATTCGCCTCGTGCATCCAACCGGGTATCACAAGCGCCCGCGTCAGGTCAATGCCGTCGTCGACCGCCAACGGCTCGACACACGGCGCTTCATGGAAATTCTTGTGCAGCCCGAGCGCCGAGTAACGCCCGATGTGTTGGACAAAGCTCCCGACGGGCGTGAGAAAATCCTTCTGCTGCGGATGCGTCGCCTGCGCCCAATCCTTAATGAGTAGATCCCAGAAATAGGGGCGGTCTTGCACGGGCGATGCCTGATCCGCTTCATACCACGCGACATAGGAGGCTAGAGCCTCTCGGCGCCAGAGACAGCCTTGCGTGCCGTAGAATGAAGCTATCGGGTAACGATAGACGCGCTCCCCCCGCTTCTTGGCATCGATGAGGTTCTGATAGGGACAATAGAGGGGGAACATCGGGTACTCTCGCGTAGCATAGGCATCCGCCCAGGCAGCTACGCGGGGCATAAAGTCCTCCGCCACGATCGTGTCATCCTCAAGAGTCACCACCCACTCGGCCCCAGTCTCTACCCCGACACGGGCCATCTGCGCAAAGGTCTCATTCGCCGACTGCCCGCGCTCGCCATGCGCCAGCCTGAGACACTCCCCTTCCCGCAGTTGCACCATATCCAAATGGTCCTCTGATGCACTACCACCTTCCACTAGCCACACATAGTCTCGTTCTACGAGTCCACACGTCCACACACCAGCCTTCCGTAAGCTGCGCACGAGGCCGGGAAGATAAGCCGGGCCTGGCCGACGGTCGACCGTGCCGATGACGATGGCGATGCTCATAGGTCTCCTAGTACGCGGTGCCAAAACGCGAGAAATGTGGCGTCACTGATCGCTCCAGGCACTACGTTGTCGCGAAAGGGTGGCGCCATGGCGCAGGACCGGTACAGGGCGTCGTCCTGGTCCACCTCCCGGATATAAGCCACAGCGTCGGCGTCTGAAACGAAGTCGTCTACGTTAATCATGGCATCAGGATTAAAAAGGTCCTTGATACACGGGTCACCCCAATAGATCGGGACGCTATTTGCGCAGAGCGGATCACTTGCCTTCTCGCTATTATATCCCTTGAACTGCGTGTTCTCGAACGCCAGAGAAAACTTGGACGCTGCTTGGAAACGCTGCTTAGCAGCATAGCCCCGCGAATCATAGCCCGTCCCGGCTAAGGCATCGGTATTGCGCTCCACCGCGCCGGCACTGTCGACATGGCGATAGTGCGAGAGCAAGTGAAAAAAGTCGATACGTCTTTGGCTCTGACCATTCGAATATATGAAGTCACAAAATCGTGTCTTAACTGGGGTCTTCCACCCCTCGGGGCGTACCAACACCTCAAGGCCCACGCCAAAGTGGAGTGGGATCATAAGAGCGCATAACGGCATGTAGGTGTGGTTCGGATGCGTCTCAGCCCTATCCATCGTTAGCGCGTAATGATAGAAGCCAGGTTCATTGACACCAGGAGCCAGCTTCGCTCCTTGCGCAAAGTGCTGGCCCGGCTCGCCAACATAGAGAACGCGGACGGCATCGGGGTAACGGTGGGCCTCAGCAACGTACCCATACGCAGAATAGAAGGCCAACTGCGGATAAGAACTATCAAGCACAAAGGTATAGTGGGGAGCTAGGTAGGGGAACATTTTGTACATGTAGGCGGCATTGAAGGCCTCGACTCGTCCCCACATGTTCGCATACGCCAGCCGTATCGTTTTCATGGCGTCTCATCCACGCGCTCAAACATGCGCCAGTACCTAGCACTGTAGACGGCACGCATGCCGCTGACCTGGCCAGTCCCTTCATCGAATACCAGCAACGCCCCCTGATTATCGATCCGTACCATGGCAGCACGATATTCCGCTACCTGCGTCTGTTGCTCATCGAGGCCATAAATGACGCGGATCATGTCACATTCCCTAGAACCGGCGTCACATAGAGTACCCCCCGCTGGCACCCTTCTGCCTTCTCGTTGTAGTAGTACGCGTATCCGCTAGGGTATAGCGCCGGAAACTTGTGCTTGAGCACCTCGTATCCGAGCGGCTGCGGCCCGCCACTCCACGGCCATTCAACAGTATTGTAGCCCCAGGGCTTGTGAGGCACAATACAGTCGTGGATGGCGAGAACCACACGGTCCAGACAGCGCCAGTCAGTCGCCAAAGCATCTAGCTCTTCTACTATAGGACAATCAGGTCCATGGCCATCAAGATACGCGAGTAGCGGAAAATCCTCATCTCCGTACCCCGCGAGCATACCTGCTAGCGTCTCCCCTGAGTCCCCCAGTACCAGCTCGATGCCGAGTGCCGCGAGATCCTCGACCGCCCCTGACCCGAACTCCTCAACTAGGTGTTCGGTCGTGATGTCGAGCGTCGTCACCCGACCCGAAACCATCGTGCGGAATTCGCGCGTACTGTGGGCTGACCACATTCCGGTCTCCACGATTGAGCGTATCTCATGCGCCGCAATCAGCCTCCGTAGCTCTACCCCAATGTATTGGTCACCATTAAATGGTGTATGTGGAACAGCGCTCATGCGGGATCTCCATTGCCGAGCAACCCCAGACAGTCACAATCGCTCGCATGCGAGCGTATCCCACACGGCGGCTGGACTTGCACCAATTCGAGTTCACGAAATGCCTCGGCAAACGACACACTACTCGTAACGTCCGACGCGGGAAGCGGCCGTGATACCGCCGCCACATTCTGTGTGTTGTAGATGTAGACCGGACTTCCATCCAAGGCACTCTGGTCACACAGCCGCCAGACGGCGGTCAACACCGCTTTGTTGCGCAGCACCGTCCCATCTGCCAGGAGATACTCGCTCCACGGCTCCTGTGTCACCATAACATTCATGCGCTCACCGGGCACGGACTGTCCATTCCATAGTACCATCTCTGGCATGGGTTTGATCTCCCTGCACTATTGGAAATATTGCCTTAAGGAAGAATGAATTGACACGCGGAGATAGAAGCACAACTCTCCTTCCACCAAAGAGCCCACCAGAGGAGAACCCCGGACTGGCGTGCAGGGTGGACCGCCGCGATGCATCGCGTTGCCAGCCGGGGAGGGTGCGCGAGTGGCGCAAGAACAGGATAGCGTATCACGCAGAGGACGTCAATGTTAGTAGCAATAGCCCCGTTGCGCGTACATCACTCCGCGCGCATCCGGAGCTTGCTGCACGTCACGCAGCAGTACCACGCGGCCGTCGCCCAGCGTCAGCCGGTCTTCCGCTTTGATTCCCGTATTAGGCGGACACCACACCACGTCGGCCGCAACGACAGAGATCCCAGTCGCCGTCACCAACCGCAGCGGCTGCTGGCGCCAGCGGCACGTAACCGTGACCGGCACTGCAAACAACGGCGCACCGTAGGCATCCAGGCCAGTCTTAGCTTCCCAGGAGACCGTCTGGTTCATCACGCGGAGAAAGGGATTCGTCACCTGGCACCACTTGCTCTTGCAGTGTCTTGGCTCTGCGTTGTATGAAGTGCTAATTCCTCGCGCAGTCCAGCGATAGTTGCAGCATCATTCGTCTGCTGTGCTTTGGCCTCAGCAAGTTGCGCACTCACCGTGTCAAGTGCCTGTTGCTTCTCGGTAATGGTAGCCGCCTGCTGCGTGGCGTGGGCCTGCGCTTCGGTCAGTTTCCGGTCGAGGGTCACCAGCGTCTCGGCCTGGAAGGCCGCCGTGGTCTGGTGTATTTTCGTCACGGCGCCGCGTACGTCGGCGAGCTGTTCCTGGCAGGCTTTGAGGGCCGCCTCTGATGAGAATGCCGATTGCTGGCCATGAGCTGCAGTGCAGTACAAGACAAGGATGAGAGACACACATCCTAATGTTTTCACCATGGACTTAATCCCCTGCCGCCCGGCTTTCCACACCACAAATACCTACACGCACAACGCCGAGTGCATCAGTCGTTGGCACATCAAAGGTGAGGGTCACAGTCTGATCGGCCACACCTGCATAATTATAAGGGACGCCTTTCATACCCGTGTCCCGTGTCCCAGCGACCGTCGAAACACTGGCGCCATTCTGGAAGAAGTTCCCCGTCGTCGTCGCCTTTACAGTCATGGTCACCGTGCCGCCTGGCTGGGTGACCACACGCACAGGCACCGCAAGCGTGCTCTGATTCCCTAGAAGAAGAATCGTCGTGGCCTTGGTCGTCACCCCACTGCCAATGGAGAGCGTTTCTTCCTGGCATCGCTCGGTATACGTGCCCCCATGCGAACTGCGGAGTACCGCATTCTGCTCCAGATAGGGGCCATAGTAATAAAAATAGGCATTGCTAGACGCGACCAGTTCGGCAATGGACCCATATAAGCGATACGTCCCATTGTCAAAGGCATTCACATGATTGAGCTTATTGCCATTAAACATCATGGGGGGATAGACAAATGAGAGAGCGCCTGTGTCAGGAAGTTTCCCAAAGACCGCTTGGTAGCCATAGATGCTATTGTTGGAAAAGATCATCTTATTCTGCAAGGCAAAGGCATTATCGACCGAGATCACATACTGCGAGACCATCGGCAACATGCCGTCGGTATGATTGACTTCGAGCACGGAGAGCGGCCAACCAAAGAACGAATTATTCGTAACAGTAATATGCTGCATGTACCCACCGCCGATAAACGTAATCGCGTGGGTAAAATTGGACATGTCATTCTCGGTAACCGACAGCCCAATAATCTGGTACTGATTCCCAGCAACATCGAAATTGGGGTCTCCCCCAGGAACACTGGTACGCACACGCACAGCACGAGACGTATTGACGTTATCAATGCTACTGGGTGCCGTCCCCTCATAGGAGAAACTGTTATTTGCGATTTTAACATTGACCGCAGGAAGAAAGCCAGAGAGGTAGGGGCGATTTGCTATATACGCTGAGGCATCGACCATCTCAAGCGCCACAGCCCCTCCGTCGAGGGAAAAGAGTCCCGTAATCGAATTGCCGACGATTGCCACATTCTGGGCGACGTTCTGTAACGTCACCACACCGTTGCGACCCTTGAGAATGTTCCCAGAAATGGAAAGTCCTCGAGCAGCAAACTTGATATTGGAGAGACAGATACTCGGCGTGACTGTCGTAATCGTGTTGCCCGTGACCGTCACGTCCATGCTATTCGCATAGATGGCATGCTCAGAGCTATTGTAGATTTCGTTGTTGGCGATGACCATGACCCGGCCTGATCGTGGCACTGCTCCCAATGTAGCATGGGTATAGGTTGAACCATCAGGATCATTCAAAAGGTTAAATGTCCCATCACTGGCCACAAAATCATCACACCATAAGACGTAGTTATTAGAAACTGTCACATTGTCCACACCCCCAAGGTAGAGGGCATGGATCAGGGCACGCTGGGCGACTGCATGCGCATTACAAAAGACTTTGTTGTGGACAAAGTCGAGGTTGGCATTATAGGTAATGGTATTGGCTAATGGAGAATCAGCATAGAGAATGGAACTGTCGACATTGTCAAATCGAGACTGTTTAATGGTGACATGACGTGTATTACGTAGTTGAAGTATAGTCCGGTAGTCTTTTGGAGCGCCGCCACTTAAAGCATGCCGGATATCGCTCCCGTGAAAGAGACAGCGCGTCAGCGTAATATAACTCACCTGGTTGCTATCGCTGTCGGGCTCGCCAAGAAAAAAGAGTGCATATGCCGAGGCAACGGAGCGTTGGAGCGTAGCACCCTGACAATCCAACGTGATATTGCTCTTATTGATTTTGACCGCAAACTTATCCGTGCCACTGGTCTTTTCGACCAGGCTATAGGTCTTGCGAGCGGCGAGCAGCATCCCCCCATTCACCAACGCATTGATAGCCGTCTGCATTTGCACGGAATCGTCTGTGCTGTTGCTAAACCAAGCAATCCGCAACGCAGGAGGTGCATCTGAACACACGACGGTCCCTGATCCGGTAAAAATCTGGTAGTCTTGGGCAAGAATGTTATCACACGGAAGAGTCAGGGTGACCCCTGTCTGGACATCCAGCATCCCACGCCGAGGAATATCCAGCGTGAGCGTCGTGGGGACCGAAAGGTTTGCCGTCACCGCGAGCGTGCAATTGATTGCCAAGGTCATCACTGTCGAGCCAACCGCAGCAGTCGCAATGTTGAGGGACACGGGTTGTGCTGGGATAGTCACCGTCGTATGCTGGCAGGCATCAAACGGAGCCACCAGGAAATACCGCTCTAGAAACGTCCCAAAGGTGCCATCTCGCGGCATCGTCATGCCGAGGCCGAGGACAACAATAACCGAGAGCACTAGTGCCTTTGTGCTCGTGTGCACGGGCGACTCCTTATGTGCCTACGCAGGCCGCTGCCTGGGACACTATGAGCCCTGTGGTATCAACGCAGAGGTATCGCACCCCTGATGCTGAAGCAAGCGGAACAACCATCACTTTACCAAGCACGACTTCCAATGCTCGAAAATCAGCTGCAGCAGTGATAGTCGGGTTAACGTAGAGCGCTCGGGAAATCCCACTTGCGCCGCCAGTCTGATTGATTGTTGGATTTAATTGCAGCTCTGCATAGGTCGCAGTCCCTGACGTGGGATTAAAGGTCGAGCCAACGGTCAAGCCGTATTGTGCCACGCCCGTGGTTGCCGCATACCCCGCTTGGGCATTGATAATTGAGAGACCAGAACCTGCAGATGTCGTAAACAGCGGCTGAAGGGTAATCGTATTATTCACGGCGGCGGGACGCATACTGCCACTGAGGGCCAGTGTGCCAGAAAAGGTTTGGATGGCACTAAACGTTTGGGAAAGATTGATCAGCGAGACCGTCCCAGACGCGGCATTGGGGAAGGTTATGGTGTTCGCCGTCGTGCCAAACGCGAGCGTATGCGCGACATTACCCATGTTAAACGTCAACGCGCGACCAGCATCTAGAGCAGGAGAAGAAGTCGCCGCAAGCGTCACATCAAACGCTGCCGAGGTATCGCGGACCCCGAGCCCCGTGAGACCCGTCAGCGTCCCGCCGACAATCGCCGGAGCGGCTGCCAAGACCAGGCTGCCAGTTCCCGTCTGATTCGTCGTCGCAAGTGCCGTGCCCCCTCCAAGCGCTAAGGACGTCCCTGTTGCCACCCCTAGCGCAGGCGTGACCAGCGTCGGAGACGTATTCATGACAAACGTGGTACCTGTCCCGGTCTGTAACGCGACAGCGGTGGCATTGCCAACTGAGGTAATCGGCCCGGTCAGATTGGCATTCGTCGTGACTGTCCCAGCAGTCAACCCAGCGGCGGTTCCCGTCAGATTGGTCCCAGCAAGTGACGAAAAATAGGTACTGGTCAACGTGAGCTGCG
>ERZ1292637.445-Hain-H14-01um-R3-445-length-24432-cov-8_pt1 | contig 24432 bp, 37 predicted proteins | sample MGYA00564405_ERZ1292637 | MGnify/ENA primary metagenome ERZ1292637 (study PRJEB36523, sample SAMEA6512645) | groundwater metagenome | collected 2019-01-09 | study: AquaDiva: Metagenomics assemblies of 32 groundwater samples | reverse complement strand
CGCAACTATTATCGTATCACACTTCCGGCGGTTTGTCAAGTGTTCTTTGGCTGGGTGCGAGACACGGATATTACCCTCACCATCCAATAAACCAGCAGCCCACGCTATGTCACGCTCAAATTTCGACATTTAAGTCAAGTCTGTCGCCATCGGCACCGCTGCTATGGACGGGCCGGATTTTTACGACGATGCCCCCCATAGCTACGGGGTCGAGCAGCTTCTGCTCAACGTAGCCACCTTGGGGTCGCTTATGGGTGGGGTCTAGAGAACCGGCCAGGTAGCCCTCGTAAAAGCCGCCGGTGCCTGCGATATACTTTTTCTTAGCCACCAAGTGGTACGGGGGGGTGGCGGACACGTACAGGCGAGGCTTGGGGGCGGCGGGCTTTTTGGTCATGTGGCCCATGAGGTACACGTCTGCCTCGAACCAGCCCATTACATCCTCTAGCTTGTTGAGTGGCCCCGCCTGTCGCTTGGAGGAGCCGACGCCGTGGTGCGCCCAGATGATGCAGCGGAGGGAACTGTTACTGTGCTCCCGATGGAAGCGCAGGATGACAGCAGCACAAGTGCCCAGGAAGGGTGCCCCCAGTGCCTGGCAGATGCGGGTGTCGCTGGTGGTGCCGTCCTCGAAGTCAAAGTAGTGGTGACCCTCCAGTAGACCAAGCCACCGTCCAGCGCTGCCGTCCACCAGCCTCAGAAACTCGGCAAGATGCTCTTCGGCCTTCTCGGTCATGGCGTTGGTTACCGAGTCGTACCGCTTGACGCTGCGCCAAGCCGCACGATTGGAGGGGGACATGACGTCGACGTAGTCTCCCATACCCAGGAAGTAGGCCCCCTGTTCCAGCCCCCACTGGATGTGGCGCTGGAGCCGCTCCGTGGCGACGCCCTGTGCGCCAAGCTGCACATCACCGACTGGCATTACGAGAGTCTCTTGCCAAGGCAAGGTTAGGGCCTTGCGGGTCTGGGGAACACACTCGGTAAATTCCATTAGTCCTCCTTGGATTCGTCTGGGGCGGGTTCTTGTGGGGCGTTCTCGTAGTCGGCGATCAAAGCCTGCACTTGCTCCCAGGTGGTGGTTAAGAGGTCTTGCCACATAGTGTAGTCACTGGTGCCGTATAGCCGCAGACAAGACTGTTCCAGTTGTCGGGAGGCTATGATAAATTTTATCCGCTCTTTAGTCGATGCGTCTAAGCAGATGTAGTGTAGCCCTCCCCAGAGGCACCAACACACAGCCCTGTTGTTTTTGGCCCGCACCGGCAATCCCAAGCGATCCCTGGCTGGGGCACCCTGCGTCCACGTGTTTGGGCCGGAAATCAGTTCGCTCAGTTTCATATCTATTGTACTCCTTCCTCGTCGTCATTGTTAAGGTCGTCTACCCAAAGGTCAGCCAGGGCCTTGATTTCGCCCCACGAGTCCCCGACCTTCACGTCCACCGTGTATGGCACGTCATGCCGGTAATCTACCAGGGTCTCCTTTAGGTGCTGGGCATAGTCAGGGGCCTCGTTCTTGGGCACCAGATATAACAGTTCGTCGTGTACCTGCATCCGCAGGTATTGGGGCGCTCGGCGCATCCCGTCTTTGACGATCTCGGCTGCCCCTCCCTGGACGGGGAAGTTCTTACACTGGTTCTCGCCACGAATCCGCAGCACCCCCCGCTCGGCCAGGACACACGGCACATATAGCGGCCTGCCGGTGAAGGTCTCAACGTAACCACGCTCCTCACCCGTAGCGATTTGATGCTGCTGCCAGGGCCGCACCGTTGGGTACGCCTCGTAGAACCCATCGATGAAGGGCTGGCAAGCCGCCTCCGGTAGATTCAGGCGGGGGGCAAGGCCGTGTGCGGTGATGCCGTAGGCGATGCCGAAATTGATGGTCTTGGCGAAGACACGCTTTTTGTCTGGGTGGGTGATGTTGTGCCGCTCGAACAGGCCCATACGCTCCAGGTTGTCTTGGGTCTCCCGGTGCAGGTCACGCCCACTGAGGTACGCCTCGAGCATAGCCGGGTCTCTGGTAAGGTTGGCTAGCACCCGCAACTCAATCTGGGAGTAGTCGAGGCTGACGAAGGTGAAGCCTTCGGGGGCCACGAACAAGTTGTAGAGCGACACCAGGTTGGACTTCGGGATGTTCTGGAGGTTCGGGTCGGAGCAACTGAAACGCCAGGTCATCGCCCCTGTTTGGTTCAGGCTGGGGTGCAGCGACTCTTGGCCTTTCCAAGCGGCCAAGTAGGTGCCCTCGAAGTGGGACAGTTGCTTCCACTCGATGAAGGCGGCCAACCATTTGTCGTCAGGCCCGGCGTGCTCCCGCATCACGGCGGCCTTGGTGGACAGCCTACCGGACTTGGTGGTGACCTTCTTCGGCTTGCCCTTCCAGAACCGGCGGGCGATGGCTTCGGTCTTGGTAAGTTCCTCGATGCCACAGTCGGCCAGGGTGCGCTCCAACTCGGCCATGCGCCGGAGCACTACCTGCCGACCATGCCGCAGCTTGCCTTGATCTAGCGGTAGGCCCCCCGCCTCCATGTCCATCAGGATGCGGGTGATGTGCTTCTCGTCCTCATACAGCGTTTGCCAGGCGGGGGGCAAGGTGAACCGCTTGTTGCACTGGTAGGCGGCCCAGGCGTCGAGGGAGCAGTAGTCCAGCACCCTGGGGGCGATGGAGTCCATTGGCACGGCTTTCTTGCCGTGGCCCACCACAGTGCCGTACTCCTGAAGCTGGACGCCGGTGAAGATGGGTGTGAGGGCCTTCAAGCCCAGCGGGTGAAAGCCCAGCATGTGGGCCTTGAGGATGGTGTCCTCCCAGCGAATCCACTTTGCGCCCTCCCGCCGGAACTCGGCCACGTCCCATTTGGCGTTGTGGAAGATGGGCGTGATGTTCTCGGTCTGGAACCGCTCAACGAGCGGCCACCAGTCTTTGGTGGCATGGCGGTATTCATCGTTGGCAACGCCCACGCACCAGATGTGTCCGGCCTCTGTCTCGGTGTCTACCCCGATGGTCGGGCTAGTCATAGGGGTATGGGGCCATGTCAAACTCAACCAGCGTGCCGTCATCCTCCTCGATGAGAGCCTGTCCCCACCCGCATAGCTGGGCAGCGTCTTCCAGGGCGCTCACAGCATCTGTGACGGCGAGGTGGAATGTGCGGGCGTCATGTTCCACGATGATGGTTTTACTGTAAATAACCGCTCGGTAACGCATCAGGAAACCTCCTCGTTTATGTGTGTACGGTGGCTACCCGCCTACCACCATTAAACCGTTGCAGAATGTAAGATTGCTGATCCCAGTGTTCAAGGTCTAGCCCCCCGCATTGGGGGCATTGAAGGATGGTATGGACAACATGCCCGTCATCTTGCGGAACGGTGACTCGGTAGTCTCTATCCTCCAAAGGCTGACGGCAGACGGCACAGTGAATAACGGATATGGTGCTGTGGTGGGTATAGGACTCCCCACACAAACACTCTACCGTCTTACATTCCGGCAGTCAGATATATTTTATGGGTATGCTGGACAGCATTAGGAAACCTCCTCAAACGGTGGGGGGGTTAGTGGCCCTGCCAGGGTGGTGTGGATGGCGTGGAACTGGGTGATGAAGGCGGGGGCCTCTGCCGGACGGCGCATGATGCCCGCCGGGTGACGGATGACCAGGACTGGCCCCCACTGGGGGGTGTGGAATAGGCGGCCTGCGTTTAGATTGACGCCACCCGGTATACCGAAGTAGCGCATGGCCACGGCACCCACAGCCACGATGCAAGCTGGCTGGATGCGGTCGTACTCCTCCTTGAACCAGTTGGAGCACGCTTCGATGGCGTAGGGAGGGGGTTCGGCGTCTCCCCCGCCCCCCCGCTTCTTGCCGGGGTAGCACTTCACCAGATTGGTCATGTAGGCTTGGGCGCTGGGGATGCCAACCATCTCCATGACGGCAGCGAGAAACTGCCCCGCCTGGCCGACCCAAGGTAGACCAGCTTTGTCTTCTTCCCAGCCCGGTGCCTGCCCAACAAACATAATTTTAGCCGTTGGTTTCCCAACACCGGGGACGGGACGCTTACAAAATTTACGCAAAGCGCAAATCTTGCATGAGCGAATCTCCTGGGCGAGGCCCTCTAGCGTTGAGAATGTTAAACTGGCCAACTATTATCTCCTGTTCCGTCAAGTTACTATTATAGCGAGTGTTACCCCGCCTCATGCCGCACAGGGTCAACATGAGTTGCGCCTGTGGCACCTTGATGTGCATGTAGGAGGTGGTCTGCCCAAGCAGCCACGCTATACGAAACCCGCCCCCTATATCCCATACCCAGCTCGTGCGGTGTGTCTCGGTGCCTTTGCGTGCCACTTTAACAGCGCCGATACCAGTCTCGGTTTGCATCCATTGTAAGGCACCGGCATCCGCATTGTACACACGTATGTAGATTGCTACGTGACGTCCGTCGGGATGGTTTTTGTCCACAAATGCACCTACGCTACCCTCACCGTCAATCATACCGGCAATATACGCCGCCACAGTGGGAGCCAGGTCACTTGGGTACATCGGGGCCTCCTTTCGGCTTTTTGGGGACAAGACGTATCAGGCGAGAACAAGCCCAGCAAGTAATCTCGTCGTCGCCCTGGCTGTAGTGCTCCACCATTACGTTTTGGCTACCGCAGTAGGGGCACTTCGAGCCGTGGTATGTTGTGTGGGTAGGTACGTTGTTGAGGGCCATTGATGCTAGAGGCCGTACTTCCGAGCGTATTTATCCAGGATGGCCTGGGCCTGGCCCTCGTAGCGGTTGGCGGCACGGGTACGTATCCGCTCGGCGACGGACTCCGGGGTGGTGTGGCCCATCCAACGCAACCAGTTGAGGCAGACGGACAGGATGTCCACGACTTCGTTGGCCGATTTCTCGCCTTCGCCTTCTAAGTGGTGCCCCCACGCTTCCTGGAATTGGATGCTGATGACTTTGGGGAAGTAAGACCACGCTTTGGTGCAGACTTGCGCCTGGACTTCGGGGTCATCCCAGGCGTTCCAAATATCCTGGAGGGGGCCAAGCACTTGATGGCCCCCCGGACAATCATCGCCCGTAAAGTGGGTGACGAGAGGCTCATTAACCACGGCTGATACCCCCCCGCTCGAAGGCGTCGAGGGTCAGCATGTCGTAGTTCATCTTGTCGGCACCCTCCCCAATGAGATTAGCCATCCATTGCTCCAGGGTAACTTCGTCGCCAGTATACTTGAGGACGCCTTTTAGCATCCCGGCGGCCATGTACCGGGCAGCCCGCTCCACTAGCTGGAGTTTGTATTGGAGCCGGTCGTATTCATCAAGCGACAAACCCAGATATGACGGGGAGTCAAAGGTGATCTTAACATCGAAAGACTCCGGGACGCATAGCCGTGCGGCCCGCTCCTTCCAGTCAGGCTGGGCCTTCGCACCGAGGGTCTCCACGATTACTTTGGTGAAGGATGGTGTGTGCCAGACCTGCGGGCTGCCGCTAGCAGTGTTGTGCCAAGGGGAAGACGGGGCCGCTGCGGACTCGTTGTGGTATTGGTCGCTCATAGAGTCACCTCTCGAAAAGATTTCCTCATTTTATCACCAATTCCGGGAAATGTCAAGCTGTCGTCCTTGACAGCTTGGATGATGGCAGCGATGCTGTGGTACTGAGCCAATAGGCCAGCGGCTTGCCGCTCAGAGAGGCGGGGCCAGAGGGACATAAGTCTGGCTATACGCCTAAATTCGTCGTCACGATGCCACCGGAGAGTGGGCCGCTGGAGACGCATCGGCAGGCCGGAGGGCCAACCTCTCTGCCCCCGATCATACAGAATGCCGATGGTGCGGGCGGTCTCCATCATGTTAGTGGTGGTGAGGTAATAGACCCCGGCACACTGCATGGAGATTTGGGTGGCGGGGATCAGACTGTACGCCGCATCATGGGATTTGTCCTGTGTGAATCCGTCAGCGTGGATGGCGTGGCAGATGCCGAACTCACTGAGGTCAACTTGTGGGCGGCGGGAGGAGAACCACGGCCCCTCCTGGAGCCACCAAAGACGGCCCATACCCAGGGACTTGAGTAGGGTCATGCAGCCCTGGACTTCCTCACCGAAATGGCCGCTGAATAGGGACTCGCCGAAGTCTGCGGCCTTGCGGGTGATGAGGTTCAGGTAGCCATCACAGTCCTCGAAGGCATAGTCGCCGATCACCCGCTGCTCCACCTTGATGGGGACTACCTGTCGCAGGAAATCGGTGACGACCTTGGGTTCACGGGAGTCGCAGCTAAGGACGGGCCTGGCGGGGGGCGCTGCATCCACGGGCGCTAGGCTGGTTAGCTTCTTGGGCACGGGACACCGGAGGTGCCGATGATGCCGTCTATTATCCCCCAGTCCAAGGCCTCCTTAGCGGAGAGGTACAGGTCTTTGCGGGCGATGGCCTTGTTGAGACGCTTGATGTCGATGCCGGTGCGCTTGCAGAATAACTCGATGACGTGATCGTTGGTATGGCGCATTTCCTTGGCGACATCGGCAGACTCCGATTGGCGCTCTTGCCCCCCGCTCAACATCCGGGAGATTTCGTGGAGCATGAAGCGGGTGTTGGGGTATGATAGACGGACATCACCCGCCTGGAGTATCATAAGGCTAGCCCCGCTTGCGACGAAACCGACGCCCACTGTGGTGCAGAGGATACCCGGCGTGCCGGTACTGACACAACGGATAAGATCGTAGATGGCAAGACACTCACTTACGACACCCCCTGGGGAGTTGATGTAGAACACCAGTGAGTCGGGGGCGTGGTCGGCGGCGACTGACACCTCACGTTGGGCCAGGCCAGCGGAACCACTGTTGATGATGCCGTCAAAGACTATGACCCCACGAGTTAGCTGGTTGTAGCGGAGATATTCGTGGTACTCGAAGTTGGTGCCGGGCGGGCAGTTAGGTGGGCATTTATCGGGTGTCATTTTGCCTCCAGTTTCTGTAGCCTTGGATTGCGATTACGGTCATCACCACGTTTAGGATGGCGAGACCCCAGGCTCCGGTGAGGTAGGTTAGTAGCCCCCAGAGGGGCTGGTTGGCCAGGGACAGCAGCCAGCCCATCCGGTTGCGACGTGCCAGTAGCTGCATCACCACGATAGTGATGATGCTGGTCACTACGGATAACACAGTGACTAGCATCTAGTAGCCACCGATTGTGGCCAAGTAGGAGGCCACCAGGCCGTCGTTGGTGTAGTCGATGTCCTTGAATAGGGGGCGGCCACCACGGTCTTTGCCCGCACCACCGACTTGCTCGGTGCGCCAGAAGTAGTGGCCGTCCTTGGCCCGGCGGGTGAGGAGAATGATGGTGTCGTGCTTATGCACCATAGTTTTTTCTCCGTCGGGACGGACGGACGACTTGGCGAAGATTTCCCACTTGGGATCGACACGCTCGTCGTCGCTGATGCTGCTGAGGGATGTGGTGGAGAGGACGTTGAAGGCCCCCTCAACAATGAGGCGGTACATCAGATCGTCGTTGTGCATCCGCTTGATGACGCTCCAGTCGGTGCGGCCCTCCATGCCGCCGTAGGCCATCTTGCGGGCTACGATGGCTTGGGCCTCCTGCTTCTTACCCTTGTTGTCGGAGCGGAGGTCGAGGCCCTGACTGTTGATGAGTTGCTGAGCGTCGGCCCGGAGTGCGGTCTGGTGCTCGGTCAGGCTGCCGTAGACGCGACGGCTGTATTCTGTCTGGGCGAAGTCCCAGAAGGAACCGAGCATCTCCACCACGAACCAGTCAGCGGGGCCGAGGCTAGCGAAGCCGGTGGCAACGGAGTCCTCAACCCGTTGCCAGGAGGTGGCCAGGAAGTAGTCAAGGTTGTCGGGAATTGTGCCCCCCATGACTTCCTTGATGGCCTTGAGCAGGCCCCGGTCACGATCGACGACCACCACATTGAAACCCTGGGCCACGCCTTCTTCCACTAGCTTGGCGACGGCGAAGGACTTGCCGGTGTTGGGGCCACCTGCGGCCAGGATGACTTCACGCTCCTGCATGAGGTCTAGTTGGTCACCGCCGGTGTCTCTGGCGGGGGTGCGCTTAGTTGTCATTGGGTTCCTCCACATCAAGACTTGCGGCACGTAGGTCGGCCAAACAATGGTCAATTAGGAACGGGCAGTTTTTACACTCCCAGGCCCCCATGCGGGTGGTGACGGATGGGAGGGTGCCGTTGGTGAGGTGCTCGGTGATGACATACCGCCGCAACTCGATACCACTCTGGGCCTCGGCGAGTTCCTCATCGGTGAATTCCAGAGTCCAAGCCGACATGAGGGACTGGTAGATGAAGAACACCACGATGTGGGCCTTGCGGACACTGTGGGCGGCACAGTAGGCCCGGCACCGGACGAGCCATTCTTTGGCGTACTCGTTGGTGAGGGGGTCGAAGCGCACCTTGGTGGCACCACGGATACCCTTGCCGTGGGCGTCTTTGGGCAGGCCCTCGTAGGACATGCGGGTGGACTTGAACTCCAGCACTTGGTCACTCACCATGCGGTCGGCGGAGAGGATGATGCCGAAGGCTTCGAGGCCATCCTTTTCTGGGCCGAAGAAGAACTCCTGGAGTGCCTGCCCCACAGCGAACTGGAGGATGGTGTTGGCGGCCAGCGGGGGGGCACCAATGGTGCGCTTCAGGACGGTCTTGCGGAAGCACTGGAATATCTCGGAGGCATGGAGCGCCCCGGTGCGGTTACCATGCCGCTCGTCCATCTTGGTTTGCACCTGTTGGATGGCCCAGTTGGCGATGCGGGGATTCTCGAAACATTTCAAGGGAGCACCTCCCATACTATCTGATTTTGATGTATAATCCAAGAACCAGAACGGTCAAGGCAACCAACCAAATTGTATGAGCGTCCATTTTTCACCTCCGTTGGGTGGGGCTGGCCCAGGGTTCGGCAAAGGTGGCGACTGCTCTTACAATCTAGGGCTTTCACCTAGTACCTTTGCCCCTACCTGGGTCGTAGCTAGAATGGAAGGTCGGGGTTTGTGCTGGTATAGACGCCATCGTCCTCGGCCAGGATGTCAGCTTCTACCAAGAGGGCCAGGACAGCATCGATGCCGCCAGCGGCCACGACTTGACTGCGGAGGCTTGCCTTTTTGGTGAGTTCTCGGCGCAGCAAGTCACGGGTAGCACCGTCCTCACCGGCGATAGACTTGGCCAAAAGCACCAGTTCGGCGCTGAAGGTTATGGGCGTGGTGTCTCCAATCTCCTCAGCCACCTTACCGGCGGGGGGCCGATTGCCCCTGGGGGCAGCAGGAGCCTTGACAGGAGCCTTGGCAGCAACCTTGGCACCGTTGGCCTTGCCGGGCTTATCCAAGAGGGCGACCGGGACGAAGCCGGTGCCGGGGTTCATGTCGGGGCCGAAGTCGAAGGACTCCCGCCTGTAGGAGGCCCGCACACCATAGAGGGAGTCGGGGGGGGAGCCGAGGTTGTGGGCCTCGCAGAAGTCCATCCATAATTCGGCCAAGTGACCGGCGGTGGAGTTCTTCCGGCGGGAGTGGGTGCAGTAGGAGGTTAGTTCGTCGTTCTCCAGGGTCACTTCCTCCTGAGACTCGGTGATGACCACATCGGAGAAGTGGTAGATGTCCTGGAGTTTCTCGAACTTGCCGGGTACTTCCTCCTCCACCTCGATCAGCACACCGTCGAACACGGTGACACCCCTCACACCACCCTCAACGAAATCTGTTCTGTTCCAAGGCATATGGTTTACTCCTTAAATGCAGATTAGGTACAGTGTATCACACTTCCGGGGAGTTGTCAAGAGCGACTAAATGGGCGTCTTCCTCCTTTATGTAGCCAAGCCAGTTGAGGTTGCCGATGGCCTCACGGATTCGCTTGGCACTCATTATGTGGGATAGCATGTTGAATAGCTTGGTGCGGGTGTCACGCCCGGCGTGGATGGCGGCAAGCACCTGCTTATCTTCTGGCTCGAATGAGGGGGTTAGGGAGTCGAGGCTCTCGCTGAGGTAGTGGCCCCAATCTATGGCTCGGTCGATCAAGTCGTCGTCGATCATCCGTGCCCCCCGCCATGCGGCCATCACGAGGGCCGCCTTGATGACCTTTTCGGGGATGCGCTCCCGGAGTGTGCGGATAAAGGGGGGCAAGGTGGCCTGCTGCGCCTCGAAGGAGTAGTAGAAGTCATCCCAGAGGGGCCGGGCGTCTTCTGATAGGCGAAGGGCCTTCCCGGTGTAGCGCCACATCGGTTTCCAGTTGAAGCTGTCCGTGTTGGGGGGGTTGGGCCATGCTTTGGGGGGGCGGGGGTCGGCGACAACGAAGGTCATGCGGTTGCCGAAGCCCGCCAGGAGAGTGGCGTTGGTGAGGCCCGCCCGGAGCCACTCGACGGTGGAGCCGCTGAGGATGGTCAGGAAGGCGTTCTCCACATGGATGGGGTTGTGGCGGGTCTGCGTGTCGGTATGGTCAGGGTTGGTGTATAACTCTACGAGTGTGGTGATGAGGTCGGAGGCGAAGTCTTGCCGCTTCAAGGTGATGGAGGCTAGTTCGTCGAGCACCACCAGGCCCCGGCCATCGTTTTGGGACATGGCGGAGAGGAGACCCACACGGGTGCTGAGGGTACGCATTGGGTGCATGTCTTCTCGGTCGTCGCCCAAAGATTGCAGGCCCACTGCGAGGGCCGTGGACTTGCGGCTCAGGGCGGATGGGCCGACCAGGCAGAGGTAGTGGTTGGGGTAGAGGGGCAAGCCGTACTCGGCAAAGCAGCGACGGCCCAGGATATGGCCCGATAAGCCGAGGAAGACGGCGTAGATGTAGGCTAGGGGGTAGTTGCCACAGTGACCGAAGGCTTCGTTGAAGCGGTGAGCGGCATCGTACCAGGCGGGCCGATCAAGTGTTAAGTCCATTTGGTGTGTCCTTCAGTCGTCAGTGTGGATACGCTCGTAGCAATTGTGACATAAGGGGTAGGGATCACGTCCGGGGTAGAAAGTGTAACTCCGGTCACAAAGAGTGGAGCATATGAAGCATGTGGTGAGGGGCCTGCTGCAACGAGAGCAACCGCACTCCGGGAGCGGAAGATGGCCTTGGGGGTAGACGTACAGGTAGGCTAACCGGGCGGCCTTGAGTTTGGTGATGCGATGAGTGAAATCCCAGGTGCTGGTCATAGGCCCCGCCGACCACCCAAGATGTGGAGGCAGAGTGCGACACCGACTATGATGCCGACAACGACAGCGATGTCGATCATAGGAGCACCAGCCCAGCACCCAGGTCGTAGAAGCCGCTGGAAGGAGGGGGCACCTGGACGCCCAAGTTGATGGGGCCGTCAACACGGACAACGAGGTCTCGCTGGGGTTCGAGGAGCACGGCGGTTTTGTCGGCGAAGACCAGGAGGTTGTAGGCGTGCCAAGCGGTTTCGTCGTGGACGTAGCCGACGGCTGTCCAGTTGAACCAGTAGTCCATGCTGGCCTTGAATTGGAGGGCAAAGTTGTCACAGTCCACGAGGTCGGGTCGTACCATGCGAAGGTCGGTGCGGTCGTGGTGCAAGACCTCACTGAGCAAATGGCGGGGCAGGGCGGTGTACTCGTGGTCTTGGTACTTGAACACCACGTTGGGCCGTGGCCCCAGGAGATTGTCTACAGCTTGAAGAACATCCCAGTAGGACAGGGGGACTAACTGGGGGTAGATTTCGTGGGCAAACTTGGTGAGTTCCCACCACCGCTCGGTGATTTGATCGAAGTGTGGCCGGAGTGAGTCGATGTTAGCAGTCATAGTGCCTCCGTCGGAGCACGAGATACATGCCGGAGACGTAGGCTACAACACCGACGATGATGCCTACGGCGATGATGATGTCGAGCATATTTACCTCCTTTATTGTCAGTCCTAAGGATGGTTGCCGATGTAAATCAGCCCCAGGATATATAGGGGTACAGACACGGCTACGAATACCCAAAAAACGAAATGCTCCGGCATGTTAAGACCTCCCTCGATAGTATTGGTATGATCGGAGTTGATCTTGGTAAGGGCGGGTAGTGTCGAGGAGGAAGTTGTCATCCTCGTCGGCCTGGTGGTCGGCCAGGGGGTAGTCAAAATCGTCGGTCATGCCCGTGCCGTAGGTGTGGGCTTCCTCAGCGTGGGAGTTGAGGGTGTCGGCGATGTCCGAGAGTGGGAGAGTGCTGAGGAAGTCGGCATAGGCGGTACGGAGGCGGAGGTTCTCCGCTGCGATGGCACGGACTTTGGATTCGTCCACGTAGGGGGCGAGGGTATCGGCCACCAGACGGTGGAGCACGCCGGGGTGGAGGGCCTCTAGCGCATCCAACTCGGTAGCACGGTCACCGAAGCGTTCGATGAAACCGGCGGCCCGGCTGTCGCTGGCCTTGGTGGGGATGCCAGGGAGTTTATACTGGAGCACCTGTGCCTCGGTGAGAGCCAAGGGCCGGAGGCGGATGTCCAAACCCTCGTAGCGGGCGTAGAACTCCAACTTGCGGGCTACGGAGACCGGCATCTGCTGACCGGCGGGGTCGAAGTCGGAGATGTAGAAGATACGAGCGGGCTTGCGGTGGTTGATGATGCGGGCGATGGACATTGTGGCCCGTTCGAGGGACGCTTCACCCACGAGCGCCTGGATGACGGCACCATAGCGACGAGCGGGGGGCAAGATGATCTCGTTCATGCTGGCTTTTTCGATCCAGATTTCTAGGTGGTAGGCGGATAGGCCGGTGGTGTGGAAGCGGGGGGCACCACGCAAAAGCTGGGTGCGGATGTCGTTGACGGTGTAATGAACGGGTTCGTAGGTGGGGTCGGGGTTGTAGGTGGTGTAGTCGGCGTTGTCCAGGGCATCGGGATGCTTCCGGTCGGTGAGGTTAGACCAATCGCCCGCACCAAGGTAGCGTGCCCACACAGTGGCGGCGCACATCTTCTCCCAGGAGGACTCGTCGTTGGCATACTGGATGCCGTCGGGCCACAAGGGACGGGGGGACTGGGAGACCAGCCAGTAATGGAAGCCCCGCAAGTGGGAGCGGCGGTTCATCTGGGCGAACCGTCCGGCTACCCACTGGGCACGGGCCTGCTGAAGTGGAGTCCACAAACTCCAAGGGTCTCGCCCGGTACTGAGAACTAGGTTATTTCGCATCTGTACAACCTCTCGCCCACCGGGGGAGATCACTTGTGGGGGGTACTTCTTTTGGTTTGGGTACTGTCCAGGTCTGGTGGGAAAGGTGATCGACGACATCAACGGCCTCTTGCAGGGCCTTGATTAGGGATTTTGCTTGGTTGGCCGTCAAGATAAACGAGCGGGTTCCATAACAGTCTGTGGAGTTCTTGTGGAACCCCATACAGCCATCCAAGTGGATGTTGTAGTCTGCTGGATAGAATGCGGATACCTTGAAGTGTGCCATTAGGCCGCCTCTAGGATGGCCGAGTCGTCGATTTCTTCGGTGTGGTATTCGACGGCCTTGAAACTGGGCAGTCTTTTGTCGGCCATGAAGACGTTGGCCTGCTCCAGCGCCAACTTTTTGTCGGCGGCACGGACGAGTAGTTTGCCTTCAACCTTGACCATGAATTTGGGCATTTTGTGCCTCCTTAAATATTTGGGTAATTCCAGTATACCAGGTCTGTCAAGCCCCCGTCCTCCTATACGGGGCGCTCGGTGATGGTGTCGATGAGGCCGAAGTCGAGGGCTTCGGGAGCACTTAGCCAGTGTTCGTGGCGCTCCATGAATAGCTTGAGGTCGTTGGTGGACTTGCCGGTGCGGGCGGATAGGATGCCGAGCACCACGGACTGGAGGGCGTGAAGTTCCTTGGCGTTGTCGTCCACGCTCGTCATTTTCTCGGCATGGTGGAAGCCCGTGACTTGAGGTTCGTGGATCAAGAAGCGGGAGTTGGGGGTAGCTAGGCGGGGGGCGCAGCCTTGGAGGACGATCATGGCGGCGGCGCTGGCAGCGTAGCCCCGAACGAGGCCGGTGATGTCGCCGTAGTATTGGAGGGTATCGTAGAGGGCTAGGGCGGCGTAGACTTCACCTCCGGGGCTGAGGATTTCCAGGGTGACGTTGCGAGTGTGTTCACGAGCGAAGGCCAACTCATCGAGTAGGGTGCTGACGGAGAAGTCGTCAATGCCGACGTCAAGGCGCACGATGCCGGTTTGCAGGCGGCGGTGCGCTAAGTAGTCGGACAGTTCGATGAAGTGGTTATCCATTGGGGGACTCCTTTTTGGGTGGCCCTGGGCACCAGGGTGTTTTGGTATTGTGGAGGAGCCAAGAGGTGAGGGGCCGACCGCCCCACATGTCACGGGCGGCACCGCAGGTGACGCAGCGCTCTTCGTCGCACGAGCCTATGCGACGTATACGGGGTTGGTGTCGTTTCATGGGGTCTCCTTTTTGGCGGGGGGCTTCAGGTGAGACGCATGGCGGGTGTAGGGGCCGCCGGATTGCGTCAATCGGACAGTACGGTAGCCGAAGGAGCGGCCACTGATGGCCTTCCGCATGGCCTGTTTGATGCTGGCCCAGGCAGCGATGGCGTCGTCGGTTGATGCGTGGATGGAGGTGGCAGAATCACGGTAACGGTTTGGGTTGGACAGCCATGCGTCGTTGCGGAGCATGTAGGTGTTGAAGGCGCAGCAGAAGGCGTCAAGTGCGGTTTCCACGGCCACTAGGTTGGGGTTGGTTTTTGTGGTACTCATTGTGCGGCTCCTTAGAGTTTGGTGCTTTAAGTGTATCATAAAATATTGATGCTGTCAACTGGGGTGTGCCCAGATAGGGCTGTGCTTTCCTATACATATATACCTATCATTTTAATATGTGAGATAGTATATAAGGAGGTTTTACAGCTACGAATCCCTGGATTTCTTAAAAATATGATAAAAGGCTTGCTCCTTTGCTCCGTTGGGTTCGCCTGCCCCCCGCTTGAGGCGATTGTCACGCTTGATGCGAATACGCTCGTGGTCTCGGACACCAGCGCCGTCAACGGGTTGGCGTCGCCGTTTACGGCGGTCACGGTCTAGGGCACGGTGGATACCACGGTCAGTGGCGTTCATGCTATTCTCCAGTGAAGTAGAGATTAGTGTTGAGGATGCGGGCCACTCGTTGGAACATGCGATCAATGGCGGTGTCTGAGAGGTACGGGCGCAAGTCGAGGGTGATGGTGTCGATGTTGTTAAAGAAAGTTTGGAGCAATTGCCGGTGTCGGGTACTGAGGGGGATGTTTTTGTATGGCGAGTGGACATTAAAGGGGTTCATCTCACCGTCATCCTCGGCGAAAGAGTAGGCGTTGTCGATGGCTCGGATACGAGTGGGTGAGGTGATGAGATAGTTGCCGGGGTGACGATCTCGGTTGCCGATTACGGTGTCGAGGAGCACCAGGTCTCGGAGACTACGGCAGCGGCGCATTTTGTTGACGATAGTGTGATGCCATTCGGGGGGGAGCCACTGTTGGAAGCTATGAGGTTGGGAGTCCACCAGGCGGCGGACAGTGGGCGGAACAAGGTAGCCGATGCGGAGATGTCGGGCCACCAGATAGGCGGCTACCTCGGAGCCAACAGGGTTGGAGTTAGTGGATGGGGAGGATTGGGATTTGTGCATCGCCATGATGGGGCGACTGCCGGTAAAGGTGACCTGCCCGTAATGGTGGCTGGACCGAGTGTAGGGGTCAGATTGGAGGACGGAGATGATGCTTTTCATGGGTTCTCCTCGTAGGTTTCGTCTTGGTTGTCGTCATAGGTGGTGTCGTAAATGGCGAGATCGTCGTCGGGGTCGTCGTCCCTGGAGAAGTAGCGGTTGCGGGCGCAGGAGTAGCAGGTGGAATCTAACGAGGTTTCGGGGATGAAATCGGAGTCGGGGAGGTACTCGCCACAGTTACCGCATTGGCGGGTCATTTCTTCGTGGGTGAACACGTCGAAGATGTGGATGTCGTCGTTGGTGTCCTCGATTTGCACGGTGTCTAGGCCAACGTGAAGGAAGCGGGCGCCGGGGTAAGCGATTTTGGCGGCGGTGATGGTGAGGTCGATGTCGGCGATTTGTTCAAGGGAGATCATAGGTCAACTCCTTTTAGTCTACCCGACCGGAGGATCGGGCGCTACGGATTTCGGTGTTCTCATGCACGCTATGCCATTGGTTGCCCAGGGAGAGCATACGATGCTCATGCTGGGCGTGGCGGACGGTGCCACGGGCGTACTGCTGGCCATTGGTGTCACGAAGCAAGTGGGTAACACGGTGACGGGGGGTACGACGGAGGTCACGGTGTTGCAGGAGAGCACAGGATGACACGTCGGCACGGTTTAGGATGGGGAAGGTGGTCAGGACGAAGAACCATTCGCCCTGGCGCTTGACGGGGAGACCGGCGGCTTCGGCCTGGAGCACAACGAGAGGCTTGAGTAGTTCCAGGGCACCGGCGACGGTGTTGCGGGGGCCCGGTAGCTGGGCTAGGAAGTAGCCGTCGGTGGGGATGCGGGCGGTTTCGTCGAGGCCGCTGAGGTAGTAGGCGTCGCCGACCTGAAGCACCGAGCGGCCCAGTAAGTGGTCAACGTGCTGTTCTGGGTGCTCCGGGTTGCGGTGACGGCACGGGGTGATGATCTCACGGTCGGGTTCGATGTCCAGCGGGACAACCTGGTGGGGGTCGATGCGGAGGGTGTGGAGGGCACTGAATGGGATGATGAGCACCGGCTTGCCCTGCCGATGGGCGGCTTGGTGGGCGGCACCACGGGTTGCTGCCTGGTGGCCGTTGGTGGTGGCGCTGTAGCGGTCGCCGTTGAGGAGGAACCCCCAAGGCAGGCGGATGCCCAGGGGGAAGTGCTTGCCGTAGCTGTAGAGGGTGCGGCCCTCGAAGAAGACGTTGCCACCACTGCGGTTGGAGCCATAGTCGAGGGTGCCCACGGCCCAGGCGGAGTAGACGTCGGAGCCTAGAATGTGGCGAGTCATGGGAGAACCTCCGTATTTGTGATATTAGGGGCCGTGATTAGGTGCGCGCCTTGAGCAGGGCAACAGCGGTACGCCCGTAGGTGCCTTAGAGATGCCAGGCCAGGCCGGTGTCAACCAGGTGCTGGAATAGGGCGAGGGTGTCGGTGTCGTCGAGGTTGCCGGATTCGTAGTCCATAAGTAGGGTAAGAGTGTCTATGTTTAAATCTCCTTCTTGAATCCGTGTACACGGATGGTTTTAATGGGGGTACTGGTTACGAGAACCTCTTGTTGGTCAAAGAGGGTGGCGAGGGCGCTGGCGAAAGTTGTGATTGACCAGGGTGTGCCTATGTCGTGGAGCGGGGCGGGAAGGATGACCTGGTATACAAGGCAGGGTTCGTAGAAAAGTTTATCGGTGGAGTCGTGCCAGCCGCCGATGCCCGTTAAGCGGGTGAACCCTGGGAACTGGTGAGCGGCGATTTCGTCGGCCTGTCGGAGTAGGTCGTAGGCTTTTAGGCCGACCTGGGGGCCGAGGACTGTTGCGGGGTTGAGGGGAACACCAATATAGATGTTGTACTGGGTGTCCATGTTAAAACCTCCTTATGATTTGCGGTATAGGTTGATGCCGATGACGTAGCCGTCGTTCAGCTTGATGTTACCGTGGGTGCTGAAAAAGACTAGGGACTTGCCGGATGCGGACGGCGTGCCAGCATCTAGGGCAACGTCGATTACTAGGCGACCGTCGACGACGGTGATGGTGTCGGGCTTCTTTGCGGTCATTGCTTAACCTCCTTTTTCAAGATTTGCCAATCTGCGCCGTATGGCGCAGTATAGGCAGCGTGGGTTGGGGTGCCGTCCGGCGTGGAGTAGCTTGTGTGCCCATAGGGTGAGCATTGTTTCATCTCCCTTCTCTTGTCCAGGTAAGTTGTACGTGAGAAGGAACGTGGGCCGAGCGGTAGTTGTTTGCACGGTACTCTATTGGCTCGACCCATATCCACTTACCGAAAAGCAAGAGGATTTCGCAGTTGCAACCACCGTCGGGGTGATTGTCGTGGTTGGTTCGCCGGTATACCATGCGGCACCCCCAGTTTAAACTTGCCGGTTAGTCCAGCACCACCACATCCCAATGTGGGACTGGGATGTGGTAATTCGGGGCTAACTAGGGTGTTACCTTCCGCAATATGACCACCTACCATTGAGCGCCGTCCAACCCCCAATACATACTCCATTTTCAAAGGCGTTGAATATGTGGGAGTTTAGGGAATCGCCCACCATACCGACGTGGTCAAGGGATACGGGGCTGTTGAATGTGCGAGTAGTCCATGTGCCGTCCAGTAGCTTGAAGTCTACTTCAATGGTTGACATCGCACAGAACCTCCAACTAAGATTTTTGGGATAGCAGTTGAAGCTTACAAGTTTTGCATATGCTATGCGAAACTTGGTCACTACCCTTGTGTAGGACAATGAGACACCAAGCGCAGATGATTGTCATGGAGCAAACTCCACATGGGAATCGCAAACTTCTTCGGCACCGTCAAGGCACAGCCAACCAGACTCCAAGATGGCACTGCAGATACAGCATTCGCCATCCAGTTGGTCAGCGAAATAATCTACCGTGAACTGTACCCACTGGCTACCACCTGAATCCGTACCGGATAAAATACTGGTGCCGTGAATGTCGTGTAGAGTGATTGTTTCCATCGGAAAACCTCCAGCCTGTAAAGTAGGCTACCCTGGCTAATATGATACCACACTTGTCAAGAGGCTACGGCGCTTGGTCACCGCACACTATGCAATGGCGCACCTTATGGTAGGCGTAGGGTATGGGTGTGTGGGTGTGCCCAACATGGTCTGGGGTAGCGCCTATGGTAGCGTTGCGAGACCGTACCCTGGGTTTGCTCAGGTTAAGCAGGTCTGTTCGGTAGGCGTGAGCACCCAGAGCGTGGGAACCATGCGCCACAACGTTGCCAGTGTGAATTTCCTTTTGGCTCAGAGCAACGGCACGACGGGTTGCTAGAATCTCTTGAGATTCAGTAGCGATGAAGTGCTGTAACCATCGCCTGGAGGATGGGCTTTTATGTCCCATTGCGCCCCCTTAACCTGGTTAGGCGGGTTAGGCCGCTGGTTTGGTTGGCCGGGTTGGCCGGTGCTTTGGTTGGCCTGGCCACCTGGCCGCTGCGATTCGAGATTCCACGGCAAAGCTTAGGCGCAAAGCTACGGGTTGTCAAGCGTATCTGGGCAGATAGGGCGGCAGATACGAAAAGCATGAGTTTGGTGTAGCTAAGGGGGGTTATGTTGAGTTTGCGCAATACGGGCGGGCGTATTAGACGTGGGGAGGTTGGTTAAAAGCATGGAAAAGGTTGGGAGAAAGCATGGAAATAGTAGGGAAATAGTAGGGAAAATGTTTGAAAAAATCTAAATAATCAAATTTATTCAACCTCATATTTGTCTAAGGATTCGACCAAGCGGGGCGTCTGCGGTGCCGGATACCCCGGTTGACATAATATGGGTTCCCACAACGTTGCCCTCCACCCCAGAGTAGATGCAATCAGTTGCAACTGCCAACGTATGTAGATGCAACTAGACGCAACTACCAGCAGTGGCTTAGTAGTTGACATAACTTGCCCCCCGCAGATAGAGATGGTTATGTTAACCACGACATTATGTCAAGTAAATCCCCCTTCGATGAGTAGTGAGGAAAGTAACCCCTCCTCCCCGAAAAATATTGATAAAACGTCGCCCTTTTTGCCCAGCAGATACCGTCACCCCACCCTCCAAATCCTCTACCCATCTCGTCGTCGATTACCATTTGATTTTCTCCTTTCACTATGTTATAATTCAAAGTGTAGGGCCATCCATTTCAATCGCAGGTGCCCACTATGCCAGCCACCGCCACCAACCCCGGCCCCGTCGGTAAGCGGGGGGGCTACCGCCGCAACGCAGGCCGCCCCTCCTTGGCCCAGATGGAACTCACCCGCCTGGCCCAGTTAGAGGGCAAGACCTCCGATCAGGTCATCGCCGAAGTCCACGCCGGGTACATCTCGGCCATGCGTATCCTCAACGACTCCCTCCCCCAAATCCTGGCTAACCTCGTAAAGCAGGCCACCGACCGAGGCGACGTCGACATCCAGAAGTTCCTCGTGTCCCTCTACTTCAAGCACGCTGGTGGCCCGCCCCCCGCCCCACCCGCCCCCAACACGCCCAACAGATTAGCAGAGAATCTCCTTGCGGTCATACAGGAGGCCCAACGTCGTGCCATCGTTCACACCTCAGACCTACCAATTATTGAAGGAAGCATCCATCCAGTCCCTTTCGATCCAGCCAAATCCTTCCCAATGGGTGATTTTGAAAGACCCCAGCCGCAATAAGGTCATCAGCGGCGGCGAACGTGCGGGCAAGTCGGCCACCGGCGGTTGGGAGGGCTTCGGCCACCACATTGCCGAGTCCACCCTTTCTCCCAACGAACCCTCCCTCTACTGGCTCATCGGCGAAGACTACGAGCAGTGCCGGGGCGAGTTCCAATACCTCCTCGACTACTTCACCGAGGTAGACCTCATCGCCAAAAATGGCATCCACTTCCCCAGGGAAGACCAGGCCATCCTAGTCACCCGCATGGGTGGACGCTTCGAGACCAAGACCGCCCACGACCCCCGCAAACTGGGCGTCCGTGCCCCTAATGGTATCATCGGCTGTGAGGTGGGTCTCTGGACACCCGAAACCTGGTTGCGCTCTCGTGGCCGGGTGGCCGAGAAACGTGGGTGGCAGTACCTCAGCGGCTCCTTCGAGTACAGCTTCACCACCTTCTTCGACATGTGGACTATGGGCCAGTCTAACAACAATCGCTCCGTCAAGTCCTTCTCCCTCCCGACCTACAGCAACATCGCCATCTACCCCGGCGGAATCAACGATCCCGAAATCCTGGCCCTCAAAGACTGGTATCCCCCCGACCGCTTCGCCGAGCGGTTCGAGGGCATCCCTTCTCGCCCTTCGGGTCTGGTCTTCAAACTCGCATCCGAGCAACTCCACATCCAGCCACTAGAGTTCGACCCCGACAAGCCCGTCCAACTCTGGGTAGACCCAGGCTTCACCCACGCCTACGCCGTGCTGTGCGTCCAACTTTATGGACGTGATGTCCACGTCTTTGACCTCATCTACGTCAACCGCCACACCCACTCCCAGATCGTTGATCTATGTAGCCGTGCCCCGTGGTGGCGCTCCGTAGACCGAGTTGTCATGGACAGAGCCGGTCGCCAAAAGAACGCCAATGGCGAGTCCGCTGAGCAGGTTTGGCGCAAGGAGGGCCACAAACACATCCGTACCAACTACGTCAAAATCCTAGACGGCATTGACCGCATCAACTCCTTCCTCCTTCCCAACGCCGCCACAGGCCACCCCTCTGTCCTCATTGCCCCCCGCTGTAAAGGCCTCCTCTGTGAGTTAGGCATCGGCCCACCGCCAGACGGCTTTCGCAACATGAAGGCATGGCGCTATCCACCCGACCACGGGGGGCACCTCGCCTCCCCGCTTCCGCTGGACGAGTACAACGACGCCTGCAAAGCCCTGGCCTACGGCCTGGTTGACAACTTCGGTTACGCCGACGACACTCGCCCCCCGCTGGGGCCGATGAACTACATCAAATCCTCCGCCCAGGTTGATAAGCTGTTCCCCGAAACGCCCCGCCAACTGGGGGCCTGGACTCGTCAGGCTGTGCCACCTTCACGTAGCGGACTCTGGCAGAAGCCATTGACTCCAGAGTCCAAACGTGTTAAAATATAGTTGGACTACTAGGAGAGTGACCATTGGCTCGAAAACACAGTTGGCCTCCGGGGAAGGTGGACTACAACTTCGTCATCGAATTGCGTGACACCCTCAAGTCCAAGAACCAGACGATGTACACCGAGATGCGTCTGGCAGAACGGGCCTACGACGGTGACATCGATCTGGGCATCACCCTCCCCGGTGGTGCTCCCAGACACATCCCGGCCACAGCGATGTCCAAGTGCGACGGAGCGGCGGCCCACATCAACTCCGACTTCCCCATTGTTGATGTGCGTGCTCCGGGTGTAGGTGTCAGAGCCGTTAAGCGCCAGGAGTCCCTAAAGGAACTTGGTGCCTACGCCCTGGAGCGCCAGGCGGCCAACTCACACGTTGACATCTGGGCTGAGGCTAAGTTTGACCTAGTGCAGCTTGGTGCCACTTGCATCAAGGTGCTGTTCGACGAGGACTCGTGGCCTGACCCCCCTGAGCGGGGGGCATCCGACGAGGACTTGGAGGACTGGAAGCGAGAGCGGCGTTCCGCCTGGCCCTTCGACACCTTCACTGTCCACCCCGGTTCCGTGGTGGTTTCGCCCGACCAGTCCTGGCCACACAAGTTCGTCATCGAGACCCAGGAGCGATCTGCCGTCGAGATGTGGACACGCTACCCCGGCTGGAAAGACCCCTCCAAGGACAAGTCCCCCGCCCGCTCCGTAGAGTGGGTAGAATACTGGGACGACATTAACTACATCGCTTGGGCCGCTGGTATCGAGGTCTTCCGAAGACCTAACACGCACCATTGCCCCCCGTACGTGTGGGTGGGTGTATCCCGTGGCAGACGGGGCAAGGGCGCTAAAGGCTTGCTGGGGGGCGCTGTGATGTCTCAGGTGCAGGCCGAGGCCCGCCTGACTACGCTGCTAGACCTACTGTGGCAACTAGACGTATTCCCCCGTATGAAGGTTCGCAAGGACGAGGCTAAGTCCGTCGAGGACTCCTGGAACACCGGGCCTGGTGGTATCGTGCCGGTGGAGGACGTGGACGGCCCCAACAAGTCGATGCAGTGGCTCGACATGCCACAACTTAACGCCGCTATGTTCCAGTTCCTCCCCCTGGTACAGCAGTCTATCAAGTCCGCCACCTACGACCCCGCCTTGGTCGGGGAGCGTCCCACTGGTGTCGACTATGGTGTCCACCAGGCTCTGCTCGTGGGTCAGGCTCGGCAGGGCCTCCACCCCTTTGTGTCTGCCCTCAACCACCTGGCCAGTATGTGGGTGAACCTCATTTTTCGGTTCATCGACACAATGCTGGACGAGACAATCCAGCTACCCAGTGGCCTCAAGATCAACAAGGACGACATTGCCGGGTTCTACCAGGCCAAGGTGACCTTTGAAGGCGTCTCCCAGGCTGACGATGACCGGCGGGTCTCATTAGGTTTGCAAGTGCTCAACGCTAAGGGCGAGTCCCAGCAAACCGTTCTGGGCAAATACTTCAAGTCTGAAAACCCCGCCGCCGAGTTGGCCCAACTGATGGCTGAGGATGTCGTACGCCAGATGATTGAAAATGGCGACGTGGCCCGTGTGGCTCTTGAGTACGCTAACATGGCCATCGAGGGCGATGAGGTCGCTGCCGAGACCAAGAAGGCTGACCTCAACCTTCGCAAGCGTGCTGTCGGCGAACTAGGAAACCGACTCCGGCCCGGCCAAGGCCCCCCGCTGGGCACCCTCCGGGGTGAAACCCCGCAATCGGGGAGCGCCTAATGGAGAAAGACACATCCCGGTTGGTGGCTGAACTAGCCGGTGATCTCCTGAAGCAAATTATCCTTAATGTTCGGGCGCAAATCTTTATGGGGCCTAGTTCTGCCATGATGTCCAAAAAAGAGGCCCTGGCGTCTCTATCGACACCCGACCAGCGGCTGGCTGCCCTGGACTCCATTGGCGCTGATGAACTACTATCCCAGGTTGAGAAACTAGGAGCATAGCAATGGCGATACAACAACCCAAGCCCATCTTCGCTCCCAAGGCACCAGTACACCCGCCCCCTGTTGGCCCCAGCTATACCCCCCTTCCGGGGGGCAAGCCGGGCAATATCTACAATCCTCCTCCTACTAGTGGTGCCCGGACGGGTGCCGCCCCGGTGGGTGGTGTTAGTCCGGGGGGTAGCAAGGGTGGTGGCTCCTTTGGCGGGATAAACTGGGGTGCTCTTGGTGGGACGACCAAGACCGAAGACCCACTCGACCGCCGACGCAAGGAACTCGAAATCTCCAAACTGGAGCAAGAAATCTACCGGGCGCTGCGGGAGGGTCGACAAGATGTAGCAGCGGAGTTACAGGCAGACTTGGCTCGCCGACAGCGCATAACTGGCGAAGACATGTCCCCTATGGATCGGGCCAGGTTGACGGGGCAGAATCTATCCAACACTAAGCTGCAACGGGACTTGGACTCAGTCACCCAGGACTTCACTGCCCAGCGGCTGGCGCTCGACGAAAAAACCTCCCTTATGGATGACAAGCTAAAGCGGGACATCGCTACCGGCAACTGGCGTGAAGCTGCCGTTGACCGCCGCCAACAGCGGGAGTTCTCCAACCAAAAAGTCCAGATGGAGCACTCTGGCCGCATCCTCGACATCTTGGGAATGTTCGCCCAGCACCCGATGCTGTTCCAAACCTCCGTGAATCAGCTTCCTCAGTTGACAGGTGCACTAGGCTCCCCCCCACTGCTGGAGCTAGGCCCACAGCTAAGCGGTGGGTTCGCACCTGGTGGTGATACCTACATGGGGCCTCCAGGCGCTAGGCCTCCGAGTGCTGGCGCTCCAAGTGGTGGGCCTGGCATGGGGCCAGGCGGGGGGCTACCCTCTCTCACGGGTCAAGCAGTTTC